>WSSedL1CaDRAFT_10000068_pt1 | contig 60758 bp, 52 predicted proteins | sample WetSurSL1Cattail_FD_9464 | JGI IMG/M metagenome (IMG submission 9464)
AAAATTATAGAAGCCGGTAAAGACTTTAATATTCAACCTGCCGGTCTTGGCGCGCGCGATTCTTTACGATTGGAATATGGTTTCTGTTTGTATGGAAATGATATTGATAATACGACAAATCCTTTAGAGGCCGGACTTGGCTGGATAACCAGATTAAACAAGAAAGGCTTTATAGGCAAAGATGCTTTATTAAAAGTTAAAAGCGAAGGGCTTAAACGCAAACTGACCGCGTTAACATCCGATCAAAAAGCTTTTCCGCGTCATGGTTACGACCTTACGGTAGGCGGCAAAAAAGTCGGTTCTGTTACAAGCGGAACAGTAAGCCCTGTGTTAGACGTTCCAATTGCGTTAGGTTATGTAGATATTGAATACGCTTCGGAAGGGAATGAAATAGATTTCTCCATCAGAGGGAAAGAAATTCCCGCCAAAGTTGTTAAACTTCCGTTTATTAAGAATTAATTATATAGAAATAAGAGCTAAATGAAAGTAAATGTTTTTTTTGTCCCTTCAAATATCGACGATATATATTTTGCGGGAAAGACAACTGTAGTAGTAGATGTTTTAAGAGCTACCTCAACTATAGTAACGGCTCTTTACAATGGAGCCAAAGAAGTAATACCTGTTGATTCCACAGAATTTGCACTTAAAGTTTCTAGCAGTACGTTCAGCGGGCAGACATTAACTGGCGGCGAAAGAAATACTAAAAAAATCGATGGATTTCATTTTGGCAATTCGCCGTTGGAGTATAACCCAGATAACATAAAAGGGAAATCAATAATCCTTTTTACTACAAATGGCACAAAGGCTATTGTTAAAGCTAAGTTTTCTAAAAACTTATATATCTGTTCATTTTTAAACCTTACGTCGGTCTCCCGGCTTTTAGCATCGCAAGAGAGCGATATCGAAATTGTATGTTCAGGCGGCAGCGGCTATTTTTGTATGGAAGATACGGTTTGCGCCGGGTTGCTTATTTCCGAAATACTTAAGGTCAATCCTGATATTGAACTAACCGACTCTGCAAGAGCGGGTTTGCTGCTTGCTAAATCGTATGAATCGGATTTATACAAAATGCTTTCTGAATGCGACCATGGAAAACTTTTAAACGATAACGGATATCAGGAAGATATTAAATTCTGCAGCAACTTAAATGTATATGACGTCGTTCCGGTTTTTTCTGCCAATACTATAAAAATACCGGCAGTCGATAAAAATGAAACCGCTTCCTAATATTTTTTAACCCGGGCAAACTATGGCAACTAAGCGGAAGAAAAAAACTACGCAGGAGAAACCAGAAATTTTTGCGGTTTCGCCTGAGCAGAGAAAAAAGCTATTAGGAATTCTAATTTCTGTTTTTTCTATTCTTATTTTTATAAGCGTTTTGTCGTACTCTGGGTTTGATAAGGCTAATCTAAAAAGCGAACTTACTGACGTTTCTAATTCAAAAGATATTCACAATGCTATAGGCGTGTTAGGCGCCTATATGTCCGATTTTCTGATCAACTCCACAATAGGTTATTTCTCAATTGTAATCCCAGTGATAATCTTTATCTGGGGCTTTTCGCTTTTAAAGAAATTTACCTTCAAGACTCTTATTGTAACCTCAAATTTTTTACTTCTTTCTGCAATTCTTCTCGCTTCATTTTTTGGAATTCTGCGACTGCGGTTAAACCTCTTTACGGCCGATAGCGCGCTTTCAGGTGCTGCGGGCGATTTCCTCGGCAAAATAATTTCAAGTCTTCTTGGCCCGTTTGGCGGTCTTGTTTTTTTATGCACTGCCGGACTTGCAATTATGATTCTGGTGTTTGACGTAAAGCCGGAAAAAATTTATGAATATCTCAAACGGCTTTTCTTTTGGTTCAAAGGTCTGTTCGACCGCGAAGAAATTGGAGAGGCTGGGGAGAAAACCAAATCGTTATTTTCTGATAACTTAGAGAAAATTAAAAATCTAAGAAATGAAAAAAAGAAAAAACGAAGCCTTAAACAAAGCATTGCCGCGCTTGAAGAAGAAGAAAAGAACGAAACGAAAGACGATACGAAAATCAGGATTATAAGAAAGGGTTCTGAAGAAGCTCCTAAACCTGATAAGAACGATATTCCTAAAATTATTCCGCTTAAAAAACCGGAACCAAACCCGGACGGCGAAACGGTCGTTTCTGAACCTACTGCAAAAGAAAGCGAGATGAACGCGCCAGACCAGTGGGAAGAAAAAATAACCTACAAAAAGCCGTCTCTCGATCTTTTAGAACCTGTTGTTCAGGAAGATTTTAAAGTCGCTGAAGAAGAGCTTAAAAGAAATGCCGAGTTGTTAAAAGAAAAACTCAAACTTTTTGATATTGAAATAAAAGATATTTCAGTAACGCCAGGCCCAGTGGTTACTTTATATGAAATTGTTCCAGCGCCAGGCGTTAAAATAAGTAAAATTGTAGGGCTTGAAAATGACATAGCTCTTGCTCTTGCAGCGCGCGGAATAAGAATAATAGCTCCAATACCGGGTAAAAGCGCTATTGGCGTAGAAATACCAAACGCTCAGGCCGCGCTTGTTAATGCGCGTTCCGTCCTTTCAAAAATATCTGAAAGAAAAGAAGAACTTCCGCTGGCGCTTGGAAAAGATATTGTTGGAGACGTTTATTATACCGATTTGGCGAAAATGCCTCACCTGCTTATAGCGGGCTCTACAGGTTCCGGTAAAAGCGTCGGCGTAAACATGATTATTACAAGCATACTTTATTCCAAAAATCCTGACGAAGTTAAATTTTCTATAATCGATCCGAAAAAAATTGAATTATCTTTCTATAATAAACTGCGTAAACATTATCTTGCCGTATCGCCAGATTTGGATGAAGAGATAATTACAAATCCGCAGAATGCAGTAATACTGCTTAAATCCATTGAATATGAGATGGAAAAGCGGTATGATAAACTTGCAAAAGCCGGAGTTAGGAATATTGTAGACTATAACATAAAAGTAAAAGATCCGGTAAAAAAACCTAAAGACACTGAAAAGATGAAGCATTTTCATTTGCCGTATATAATTTTGATTATTGACGAACTTGCTGATTTGATGATAACTGCCGGAAAAGAAATTGAGGAGCCTATAGCAAGACTGGCACAGCTGGCAAGAGCCGTAGGCATTCATTTGGTGCTTGCTACGCAGCGTCCTTCGGTTAATGTTATTACAGGCGTTATAAAAGCAAACTTCCCGGCTCGCCTGGCTTATCAGGTGGCTACAAAAATTGATTCAAGAACTATTCTTGATATGAATGGAGCCGAACAATTGCTTGGCAGAGGCGATATGTTGTTTCTTCCTTCGGGAACGCCAAAGCCGTTTAGAATACAAAACGCATTTATTTCTACCGAAGAGGTTGAAAAGGTTACAGATTATGTGTCAAGGCAGCCAAGTTTTTCACGTCCGTTTTTTCTCCCTTCGTTATACGAGAAAAAGAAAGACGCTTTAGGCGGAGGTTTCCTTGCTGATAAAGATCCGCTGTTTGAAGACGCGGCTCGGGTTATTGTAAGACATCAGCAGGGCTCTGTTTCTCTCTTACAGCGCAGGTTAAAGCTTGGGTATTCGCGCGCAGCGCGGATAGTGGATCAGCTTGAAGAAGCAGGCATTGTAGGCCCTAACGACGGCAGTAAAGCCCGCGAAGTTATAGTGGAGAATGAAGAACAGTTGGAAACTATTTTAAGAAACATTTAAAGAAGATATGAAATGAAATACATTAAGATTTTTTTACTCTTTTTTGCCGCAACCGCTTTAGTTACGGCTCAAAGCAAACCGGCGGATGTTTTAGCGAAGCTTCAGCATAAGTTTAATAATGTCTCGGACTTTTCGTCAGACTTTAAAGAAAGCGGCAAGGGGAGTCTTTCGGGTAAATTTTATTATAAGAAAAAAAGCAAATTTCGCCTTGAGCTTAAAACTATGAATATAGCAAGCGACGGAAAAACCACATGGAATTATAACGTTAAAAATAAAAAATGCATCATTAATAATTATGACGAAAGCGACCCCACTTTAATATCGTTAGACAAATTTGTCTATTCTTATCCTGCAAAATGTAATGTGTCTTCGGCAGGAACTGAAAACGGATGTGAAATTATAAAACTGACTCCAAAGAATGGCGGACTTAGTTTTAATTCAGCTAAAATCTGGATAGATGGTTTCGATATGATAAGAAAGATCATGATTGAAAATCAGAACGGAACAAGCGTTACAATAGAACTGTCGAATATAAAATTAAATCAAAAATTAAGCGATTCATTGTTTTCTATAACTCCGCCAGAAGGAAGTAAAATTATTGATCTTCGATAAATTAAATATTCCGGGAAAAACAAAAAAAATATTTAACTACCTCCTCATGGTAGTACTAATGATTATTCTTTTGTACGTAGCTTTTAACGGCGTAAACTTTAAGGAAGTTTTAGTCCTTATGTCTAACGCCTCGGTTCCTTGGATATTTGTTTTCGCTTTTATTATTTTATTTGCGCATTATTTGCGCGCGCTCAGATGGAAAGTTATTTTACATTCTGTAAAGCCGGACGCTTCAATTAAAAACCTTTACGGCGCATTGCTGATTGGCTACGGCGTTAATAACGTTATTCCAAGGCTTGGAGAGTTTTACCGCGCAGTTAAGCTTGCTAAATGGGAAAAATTATCTACAAGCTCTATGCTTGGAACAGTCATTTTGGAAAGAGTGATTGATATGTTGTTTTTTGGGACGTCGGTAATTATAAGCGGATTTGTTTATGACGGCGATCTTTATAAAAAATTCCCCTGGCTAAAGACTTCGCTGTATATCGGCTCAGGGCTTATGTTTTCTCTTATTCTATTTCTAATAATTATAATTTCTTTTCGGGAAAAGTTTTATAAACTCATTACAAAATTTGTAGGTAAGTTTTCGGTTAAACTATCGGAAAAGATCAACCATATTTTTGAGATGCTGCTGTGCGGTTTTGCAAGCCTGAAAGGAATTAAAAATTATGTTTATGTGTTTTGTTTAAGTATGCTGATAATGCTTACTTATGCGTTGAATTCATATATCGGTTTTTTTGTTTTAAGGATGGAAGAAATTCCTACTATTGGAGCTGCAATTAATTACAGTATGGCCTGGGTTACAATGAGCATCAGCTCAATTGGAGTAATGATACCAACGCCTGGCGGAATTGGATCGTACCATGCAATAACAAAATCGATACTTGTTTCTTTATACGATTTTGATAAAGATGTTTCTGCCGCATATGCGACTCTTTCTCATGCTATTTCGTATGTCGTTACGATCTTAACGGCGGCATTGTTATACTTTATTTTAACAAAGCAGAATGAGACTGAAAAAAAATTAGATGAAGGGAAAAATGAAGAACTTAAGTAAGCTTGTGTTTTTCTTTATGCTATTATCGTTAAGCGCGTTTGCTCAAAATGAATTAAGAGGGAGCATGGGCGTAAATTTTGTGAGCTGCGGTTCAGCGCGCGATTACATCAACCAGAATTTTGCTTCGCATGACGAACAAGTAGCGGCGTTCCATGCCGCTATAGATTTTTCTGCGGAGTATGGCCGTCTTATCAGCGATAATTTTCAGCTGGGAATTGAGTACGCTTATTCTATAAATTCATTTAGCATTAACAATACTTATGGGCAGTATGAGTTTTCGTATTATGTGCAGTCGCCCACTCTTACTGGGTATTATGTAATGGAAGGGGAAGGATATAAATTAAAATTTGGCGGCGGCGCAGGCCCCCGGTTTATTTCGGTTGACGAAAAAATTCCTCCAGTTTCAAATACAAATAATTATACTTCTACTGGATTTGGAATTTTAGCCCGGGCTGACGGGGCGACTTCGCTTGGCGGAGATTTTTACGCTTATATTGGCGGCGAACTTAGGTGCGATTTTAACGGCGAACCAAAAAGCGGAAATAATTATGTTGTTAACTATAACAAAAAAGTTAATCTGAACTCGTTTTCCGCAGGTCTTAAACTTGGAATTACTTATTTATTTTAGGAGGGTTATTTGAATATTTTTGAAGCGGTTCTTCTTGGACTTATACAAGGCATAACGGAATTTCTTCCGATCAGCAGCACCGGGCATGTTACTCTTGCCGGTAAATTTTTAGGCTTAATTTCTGAATCAGATCCGCAGAGATGGACTTCGTTTGCGGCGGTTATTCAATTAGGCACTTTGATTGCCGTTGCAGTTTATTTTTGGGGCGATATAGTTACCATTGTACAGGCTTTTTTTAGAGAAAATATTTCTGAAAGAAAAAATTATGCGGCTCAGAGCATAAGCTCAAGAATGGGCTGGATGGTGATAATTGGTTCGTTGCCGGTTGCAATTGTCGGACTATTATTTAAGCATCAGATAGAAGGCGTTTTAACAAAAAATCTTTATGTTATTGCAATCAGTTTAATAGCTCTTGCGGTAATATTAGGCATTGCTGAAAAGACTGCCAAATTTAAAAAAGGATTGAAAGAAGTTAGCGTTAAAGACGCTATTGTAGTTGGAATTGCCCAGGCTTTTGCATTGATACCCGGATCGTCTCGTTCAGGCACAACTCTTACAGGAGGCTTGTTCATGGGGCTTAACCGCGAGACAGCCGCGCGTTTTTCTTTTCTTCTTAGCATCCCGGCGGTTTTTGCAAGCGGATTGCTTGAACTAAAAGAAGCTATTCATGCAGGGTTAAACCAGGCGGATATACTAAATTATGTCATCGCTACTATCATTGCGGGGCTCAGCGGTTATTTTGCAATAGATTTTTTGCTTAGATATTTAAGAAAGAACACTACTTTTATTTTCGTCTTTTACAGAATAATATTAGGAGTTGGAATTCTTTTACTTCTTCATTATCAAATAATTTTACCGTAATCAATAAATCGGCGGAGTAAATATGAAACAAACTTTTTTCTTAATTTTAATAATTGCAGTCTTTCTTGGATGCAAAGATTCTAATTCGTCTAATTTAAAAAATAAAAATGGAAATGAAATGAGCGATACATTAAACGTCGATAAAGATTCTGTTTTAGTCGCTGTAATAGAGACTACTATGGGGAAAATTGAAATAGAACTATTCCCACAATATACGCCTAAAACTGTTGAAAATTTTGTAGGTCTTATTAACAAGGGCTATTATAACGGCGTGATCTTTCACCGTGTAATTAATAATTTTATGATTCAAACAGGCGACCCTACGGGCACAGGACGCGGCGGACAAAGCTTTTGGGGTGGAAAATTTGCCGATGAATTCAGCGGCGCTTTAACGCACGATTCTGCCGGAATTGTTTCTATGGCTAACTCTGGCCCGAATACTAACGGAAGCCAGTTCTTTATTACATTGGAAGCTACTAACTGGTTAGACGGCAAACATTCGGTATTTGGTAAAGTTATTGACGGAATTGACGTAGTTAACGCAATTGGAAGAGTCGAAACTGTAAAGCCTTCCGACCGCCCTGTTAAAGACGTGGTTATGCAAAAAGTATCTGTTGAAAAAAGGAAAAGATAATACAGAATGGCAAAGGCTAGGCCAAATATTCCTCCGGCTACGGAGATACGAAAACATTTAGAACGTAATAAGTTTTCCCCCATTTATTTTTTTATGGGGGAAGACTCATACTTAATAGACAACGCGGTTAAAGACCTTACTGTAGCGTTTAAACCGCAGCTCTCGTCTGAGTTTGATAAGGAAGTTATTCATTGCACGCCGGATAAAGATTTAACCGATATCCTTAACATTGCTACAGCTTTCCCTTTGGGAACTGGAAAAAAATTAGTCGTTCTAAAAGACTTTGATAAAATTAAAGATAAAAAGAAATTAAAAAGTTATGTCGGTTTCCCAGCGGAATTTACCTGTCTGATTATTATTCACAATGGCGACGTAGCAAATCTTGATACCGAACCTTATACTTCTCTTTTAGCAAAAAACTTTTTGTTTGAAGCTAAGGAGCTTAAAGAAAAAGCCTTGGCTGGCTGGGTTGAAGTTTACTGTAAATCTAAAGATAAAGAAATCTCTCCAGAAAATGCGGCGCTGCTGGTAGATACTGTGGGCGATAACCGCGCGTTAGTTGAAATGCAGCTTCAGAAAATTTTTAATTTCCTTGGCGATAAAAACGTAATAACTTTTGAAACGATTAAGGAACTTGCTACAAATTTAAAAGAAAATACTATCTTTGATTTGCAGGCCGCTATTGGACGCAAAGATAAAAAAGAAGCCTTGAAGATAAGCTATAACCTGCTTGAAAAGGGAACCGACCTTATTTTTATTCTGGCTATGCTTACTAAATATTTTACCGGACTGGCTCAGATTCCGGAGCTTAACGCTTCCACTATGCCGGAACAGGCCGCAGCAAGAATTGTAGGCACACATCCTTATTATTACTCTACTTATAAAAAAGCAAGAGAGCTGTATCAGGACAAGAAATTATATTCTATTATGAAAGCTCTTTTACAAGCCGACCTTTCGATTAAAACCACCTCCATAGATGAAAAATCTATACTTACTCTTTTGATGGCAGAAATACTCAGGTAAAAAGCTGCTTCCTAAAATCCCTATTTTGTTTGACATTAGAATTCCATTAATTTAAGTTGAAAGAAGAGTATTAATGATCTCTTCGTGTTGTGCAAATGATCGTCGAGAGCAGTAAAGTTTGAGGCGAAATTGTTTCGAATTCGACTGGGTCGTCAGGGCGCGCGCCGTAACCGCCGTGATTATGTTTGAGCAGACAAAAGAATTATCTTAAAATATTATCATTCATAAACATATAAACTATGAAAAATATATTATCATCCTGGCAATTGTGGGCGGCGTTATCGGCTGTGTTTGCGGCTATTACGGCGATATTTGCAAAGATTGGAATTGAAAAACTCAACTCGGATTTTGCAACATTTATTAGGACAATCGTCATCTTATTTGTTCTTGGGATAATTTTATTTATTACAAACCAATTCCAGCCAATAAATACAATATCGCAAAAGAGCCTTGTGTTTTTAGTCCTTTCCGGAATAGCGACTGGGGCTTCGTGGATATGTTACTTTCGCGCGCTAAAAATTGGGAACGCTTCGCAGGTTGCGCCTATAGATAAACTCAGCGTTGTGCTTGTGGCTGTGTTTGGCGTAGTATTTCTGGGGGAAAAATTATCAGGCGCGGATTGGATTGGAATAATTATGATTGGGTCTGGCGCAGTTATAATTGCGTTAAAACTATAAACCGAGTTTCCGTTAATAACATGCGCTGCGCAGAAAAAAGATTTAAGTGAAAAAGAGGCGATTAAAAATATTGTAATTTTAAAGTAAATTGCATATATTAATCGTTTCAAAATAAAATATTAGTAAAAAATTAATTAGTAAGGTAATGAGATGAAGCAAGGAATTCACCCTGACTATAGAAATGTAGTATTTAAGGATTATTCGTGCGATTTTGCTATTCTGACAAGATCAACGATAAAAACCCCTGATACTATTGTTTGGGAAGACGGCAATACTTATCCTTTGGTAAAGCTTGAAATTTCGAGCGGTTCACATCCGTTTTTTACCGGTAAACAGAAATTGATGGATACCACCGGTAGAGTTGAGAAATTCAAGAGAAAATACGCAAAACAATAAACCGGATAATATTTTATATCTTAATCCTGAACTTATGGATTGTATAAAAATTTTTAACCGACGAATTTTAGGCTATACATTTTTTGTATAGCTTTTTTTTATCCTTAGCGCATATATGGATATTTTTTTTGTGCGCTGCGTCATTGCGTTTGATTTGCGAAACTGTAGGATTTTGTTTCGTAAAGAGCTATTTTTGTATTAAAATTATTAGTTATATTTAATATTTAAAGCAGTACAATCTGAATAATGGAATTAGAAGAACATAAAATAGTCGATTTGTATCAGGGCGTTAGGGGGAATACTGTTAAGATACTTAACAGAATTGATAGAACCGACGCTTATCTTGAAAAACTTCTTGAAAACGAAATGAGAGACATAGAACTCTCAGGCCCGGATAAAGCTTTATTATACGAGCTTGTTCACGGCGTAGTCCGTTGGATGGGGCGTTTGGACTGGGTGCTAAACGGTTTTTATAAAGGACAGTTTTCCAAGGCTATTCCTAATCTTAAAAACGCTTTACGCGTAGCTCTATATCAGATTTTATTTTTAGACAAAATTCCAGATCACGCGGCTGTAAATGAAGCTGTTGAGTTTGTAAAAAAACTTCAGGGGCAAAAGCCAGCCGATTTGACAAACGCAGTTTTGCGTAATATTATCAGGAATAAAACAGGCATAAGATTCCCAGACCCCGAACAGGATCTGATTGGCTATCTTAGCGCGTATTATTCGCATCCTTCCTGGATGGTTAAACGCTGGGTTGAACGCTATGGAAGAGAGGCCACTGAGGCTCTTTTAACCGCTAATAACGAAAGACCATATCTTACGTTAAAGGTAAATAAGCTTAAAGTCAGCATACAGGAATTTCAATCGCTATTAAATTCTGTAAATCTCAGATATTTAAATGGGAAATATCTTCCTGAATATATGAAGTTACAGAATCTTACAAATATAACTTCGTGGCAGTATTTCAAAGAAGGATATTTTAATATACAGGACGAAAGCGCAGGCTTTGCATGCATGCTGCTTGATCCAAAACCGGGAATGAAAGTACTCGATTTGTGCTCGGCTCCCGGCGGCAAGTCCGCTTTTATAGCAGATATAATGAATAATGAAGGCGATCTAAACGCTTTGGATCGTTACGACGTCCGGCTTCAGATAATGAAAAGAAACATGACGCGACTTGGCGTAACATGCATTAATTATATCGAGTCCGATGCGCTTGAATTTGAAGGAGAAGGATTTGACCGGGTACTTGCAGATGTTCCGTGCAGCGGTCTTGGCACCCTCTCAAAAAAACCGGATATAAAATGGAAAAAGGACTTGCAGGATATCCGAAACATAAATAAATTACAATATGATTTGCTGGTGAAGGCGGCAAGTTTGGTTAAGGTAGGCGGAGTGGTTGTTTATAGCACCTGCTCAATTGAACCGGAGGAAAATTTTAATATAGTCAGTAAGTTTTTAGAAAGCCATCCTGATTATAGATTAGAACCGGCCTCAACCGTATTTCCTGAAGAATTATTAGATGGAAACGGCTGCGTTCAAACTCTACCTCATCTACATCAAATGGATGGAGCTTTTGCCGCAAAAATAATACGAGTAAATTAATCTTTAAACTATAATAAAAATATTATGCTTGCAAAATTTTCAGAAGAGCTGAAGGAAGCCAGAGAAAAAAATGGCGTGACTCTTCAGCAAGTAGCCGCTCAAACAAGAATTGATATAAAATTTTTAACTGCAATGGAATCCGGAAATTTTACATTTCAACCGGAACTTTACGTAAAGGCTTTTTTAAAAGATTATTGCAGGGTAATTGGTATTGATGAACAAAAAACGCTTTATCGATATGAATTAGCAAAACAAGGTAAATTTGACGCTGGAATTGAAGTTGTTGATGAAGGCGTTACAGTTGAACAAAAACCTCCGGTTCAGTATACACAACCGCAGCAGCCAGTTCAGCCGCCGCAGCCAAAACCTGTTCCGCAACCGCAACCTATGCCGGCTCCTCAGCCAACACCTACTCCTCAACCGCAGATTAAAATGGTTGACTCCTATACAATGCCTTTGGAAAGCGAACCTCAAAAATCTTCATTCAATAAAAATATAACCGCTTTATTTGCCATTGTTGGCGCAATAGCCGTTATTGGCGCGGCAGTTTATTTTCTCTTTATTAAGAATTCAAATGACGCAATAGTTTCAGAAAAACCTTACGATCAGGTATTACAAGAAAATAAAAACAGAATTAACGATGATAAACCAAAGGCTCAGGAAGCGGTTAATACGCCCCCGCCTGCGTCTACTGACAGCCTTAACTTACTTATAAAGGCTAATGACACTACCTGGATAAGAATAACCAAAGATAGCCTTAAATCAGAAGAATTTTTGTTGTACCCATATTCAAAAAAATTAGTTAAAGCTAAAAAAAGTTTCCATATGACGCTGGGCAATTCTGGCGGAGTAGAACTTACGCTTAACGATAAACAATTGAACTTTCAGGGAAAACGTAAGAAAAGAGCTGAATTGCTGATTGACGCAGATGGTCTTAAACAGCTTGGCGGCGGCGTTAAGGCTAAGAATAATTTAAATTAGAAAGCTTAAGATGGCCCTAAATCCGATATTAGAAAAAATTGAGAAGTTGCGGGATGAGATAGAACTACATAATTATAATTATTATGTTCTCGCTTCAAATCAGATAAGCGATTTTGAATATGACCAGTTAGTAAAAGAATTAGAAAAATTAGAAAAAGAAAATCCTCAGTTTATCACTTCCGACTCGCCTACGCAGCGGGTCGGGAAGGATCTTACAAAAGAATTCAATCCTTCAGTTCACAAGTTCCCAATGCTGAGCCTTGCCAATACTTATAATGAAGAAGAACTGATTGAGTTTGACAGGCGCGTAAGAGACGCGCTTCCGCAGGGAGAAAAAGTTGAGTACGTTGTCGAATATAAAATTGACGGCGTGTCTATCAGCCTAACTTATGATAACGGCAGGTTTGTAAAGGCCGCAACCCGGGGCGATGGAGTTACTGGTGAAGAAGTAACGGCTAATATAAAAACAATTAAAAGCATCCCGCTAAAACTTAAGAAGGTTGATAATCAAAAATATAACTTTGACGAAATTGAAGTTCGCGGCGAAGTTTTTATGGGAATCGAAGATTTTGAAAAAATGAACCGCGAGCGAAGCATAACTGGCGAAAAACTTTTTGCCAATCCACGGAACGCGTCTGCCGGATCAATTAAATTATTAGACCCGCGAATTGTAGCTCAACGGCCTTTGAACATATTTGCTTATTATCTGTTAAGCTCCAACCGTCAATTTGAAACGCATAACGAAAATTTATTACTTTTACAAAAACTTGGTTTTAATGTAAATCCAGAGTTTGCATTGTGCGGCAGCATTAGCGAAGCTATCGAAGTCATAAAGAAACTTGAAGAAAAAAGATATTCTCTTCCGTATGAAATAGACGGGGCAGTAATAAAAGTAAATTCGCTAAGGCAGCAAAGCATATTGGGCAGTATTGCAAAATCGCCGAGATGGGCTGTGGCTTTTAAATATAAAGCTAAACAGGCGTTTACAAAATTAAATGAGATTACGTGGCAGGTTGGCAGAACCGGGGCTGTAACTCCAGTGGCGGAGTTGGATCCGGTATTGCTTGCAGGCTCAACTATCAGTAGGGCAACGCTGCATAACTATGATGAAATAATCAGAAAAGATATTAGAGAAGGGGATGTTGTAGTAATTGAAAAAGGGGGAGACGTTATACCAAAAATAGTTTCGGTAGCGTTAGAAAAGCGTTCTGAAAACAGCGTTACAGCAACGCCTCCGCAAACTTGTCCCCGCTGCGGTTCGGTATTATTCAGACCGGAAGGCGAAGTTGCTATATATTGCGAAAATACCGAATGTCCAGATCAGATTAAAGGGCGTCTAGAACATTTCGCTTCTCGAGGCGCAATGGATATTGAAGGATTGGGGGAAGCTCTTATTGGTTCTCTCGTCGATCTGAATTTAATCAGGACTTTTGCAGATATTTACAGCCTGAAAGAAAAACGGGAAGAGCTTATTAGTTTGGAGCGAATGGGACAAAAAAGCGTAGACAATCTTTTAGCGGCTATTGAAAAAAGCAAAACCCAGCCTTTTCACCGCGTTCTTTTTGCGCTTGGAATAAGGTATGTCGGGTCGGGAGCGGCAAAAAAGATCGCGGATCAGTTCAGTTCAATTGACGAATTAATAAACGCTTCAGAAGAAAGTATTGAGGCTGTTTATGATATTGGTCAAAGTATTTCTTCAAGTATCAGGAAGTATTTTTCAGATGTTCATAATATAGATATAATAAACAGATTGAAAGACTCCGGATTGAAATTTACGGCTGAAAAAAAAGAAACAGGCGATTTAAAATTACTTAAAAAAACATTCGTTTTAACGGGCGTGTTATCAAAATATTCACGCGACGAAGCCTCTGAAAAAATAATCGCTTTAGGAGGTAAGGTAACTGCCAGCGTAAGTAAAAACACAAATTATGTAGTAGCGGGAGAAAATGCAGGGTCAAAACTGCAAAAAGCTCAAGCTCTAAATGTGCAGATACTAAACGAAGAAGAATTTGATAAATTATTAGATAGAGAATGACACAATTAATAAATATTATAAAAACATTTCTGGCAAAATTTTATTTCCTATTGCTGGCTAAAAAGCTTAAAAATGCGCAAAACGCATTTAATGGTTTTTTTACGGATGCAAAATCGGCTCTTATTATTTTTCCGGAAAATGAAGACGATTTAGATTATGCCCTGAAAATTCTTAATTATGTTTTAGACGCAGGAATTAAAACTACGATATTGCTTAACGAGCAGTTTGTCGGTCAGGTTAACGCTTCCGGTTCTGAGGTAATAACATATTCCAACAAAGACCAGAATTTTTTAATGTTTCCGTCGGATATAATTAAAGAAAAACTTACGGAAAACCGTTATGGAATTACCATAGATTTGAACATAATTCCAAGCATATATGCCATAAACTGCGTCGGTTTAACGCAATCTAACTGGAAGGTCGGTTTTGTGAATAAATATTCAGATAAAATATTTAATATACAAGTAAAAAATTATTCGCAAGACTCTGAAATATCTTATAAAAATTTGTTAAATTGCTTAACAATGTTTTAAGGAATATAAATGAACTTCGAAATCAAACAAATTGAAGATGTAACGGTCTTTAAATTAAACGAAAAAAAACTCGATACAAATAATTCTAGTTTGGTTAAAGGCGAGTTTACGCTGTTACTGAAAGTGGAAGGCGTTACCAGATTAATAATTGACCTTACAGAAGTTGAGAATTGCGATAGCTCCGGATTAAGCGCATTATTGGTCGCAAACAGGCTAATGAACGCTAACGAAGGCGAAATGAAAATTGCAAACCTCTCCGAAAAAGTTATTTCTTTAATGAAGATTACGCAGTTGGACAGAGTCCTTTCTGTATGTTCTTCTGTTGAAGATGCTCTTGAAGAACTTAAAGAAAACTAATGGTGGGTAATTGAACATAAAAATTATTGACTACGCCATAATTATACTATATCTTATTGGCGTAACTGTGGCAGGAGTTATTATTGGCGGAAAACAAAAAACTGCAAAAGATTACTTTCTGGGGGGCAAAAAGATGTCCTGGTGGTCGGTCGGGTTTTCCATTGTTGCCAGCGAAACCAGCACTCTTACTTTTATAAGCATCCCCGGGCTTGCATATAAAAGCAATATGCACTTCTTGCAATTGGTATTCGGCTATTTTATCGGCAGAATCATAGTTAGTCTTGTTTTTATTCCAGCATATTACCGCGGCGATCTTGAAACAGCCTATGACTTTTTGGGCAAGCGTTTCGGGCTTTCGCTGCGCAAGTTCACTTCATCTGTTTTTATTGTTACAAGAGTTTTAGCTTCAGGCGTAAGGCTTTTTGCTACGGCTATTCCTGTGCATATTATTACCGGTTACGATTATGTTACATGTATACTTCTTATAGGAGTATTTACTCTTATCTATACATATGTAGGCGGTCTTAAAGCGGTAGTTTCAATGGATGTGGTTCAGTTGTTTATTTACCTTAGCGGCGCTGTTGCGGCAATGTATTTAATAATACATCATCTGCCAAATGGATGGAGCGACGTGGTTAGATACGCTACTGCAAACGGCATGAATAAATTTGAAATTTTTAATTGGAACACTGGCGGAAGTATCGTAGCCTTTCTTGCAACGCCTTATACGATAATTGGCAGCATACTTGGCGGAACATTCTTAACTATGGCTTCACACGGAACGGATCAATTATTAGTTCAGCGTTTGTTGGGATGCGAGACTAAGAGAGATAGTCAAAAAGCTCTTTATTTGGACGCTACATTTATTTTATTGCAATTTGCATTCTTCCTTGTTCTGGGATTATGCTTATATGCTTTCTACAATGCAGTTTCGCTTCAACAGCTTGGTTTGAAGTCTTCTGACGAAATATTCCCTAAATTTATAGTAGAGAGTTTGCCGGTTGGGCTTTCTGGGATTGTGATTGCGGGCGTTTTAGCTTCTGCAATGGGAACCCTTTCTTCTTCAATCAGCTCGCTTGCTTCTTCTTCATATCTGGATTTATTCAAAGGCACTAAATTCGGAAAAACTATCACAGGGAAAAAAGAAATCGTTTGGTCCAGAATTTTTACTTTGATTTGGGGCGTAGTTCTTATAGGCGGCGCGATGCTCTTTACGGATACTAAAAACACAGTTGTAGAGCTTGGTCTTAAAATCGCTTCGTTTACTTATGGCGGATTATTGGGGACGTTTTTTCTGGGGCTGTTCTTTAAGAAGACCGGATTATTTGACGCTTTTCTAGGGTTTATTTGCGGGCTTCTTGCAATGATCTATATAATATATGGAACAACTATTGATTATACCTGGCATGCTTTTATTGGCTGCCTTGTAACATGTATAGTTGGCAACTTGAGCTTTTACGTGAGGGAGAAAATTAAATAGCATATTTATTTGAATAATTTCCGGAGGACCTTAACATGCAATTAACGCTTACTGACGGGGTTGTGATTGCTTTGTATTTCATCTTCAATTTGTGCGTGGCTCTTTTTTTAAGAAAACGTGCGACAAAAAGCGTGGATGATTTTTTCGTTTCGGGTAGAAATGTTTCGTGGTGGCTTGCAGGCACTTCTATGGTGGCAACAACATTTGCCGCTGATACGCCGCTTGTAGTTACAGGGCTTGTTGCCAGAAATGGTATTGCAGGCAACTGGATTTGGTGGAGTATGGCTTTTAGCGGTATGCTAACAGTATTTTTCTATGCTAAACTTTGGAGAAGAGCCGGAGTTCTTACAGACGTTGAATTTGCCGAGATCAGGTATAGCGGTAAACCGGCTGCGTTTTTAAGAATTTTCCGCGCAATTTATCTTGGTATTCCTATCAACGTTATTATTATGGGCTGGGTTAACCTTGCTATAGTAAAAATTATGATGTTAGTGCTGGGCGTTCCAAAATTTGAAGCCCTTATCTTTGCTATTCTTATCATGTTTATCACTGCTTCTATTTCAACTATTTCTGGACTGTGGGGCGTTCTATGGACGGATATGTTCCAGTTCATTTTGAAAATGGGAATGGTTATTGTACTTGCAGTATTTGCAGTACAGGCTACCGGTGGTATGGATCAGTTAGTTTATAAACTTCATGAAATTGATAAAACCCGTAATTCTTCAAGCTCAATTTTATCGTTGGTTCCCGACGTTAATTCGGCGTGGATGCCAATGATAACGTTCTTTGTATATATAGCGGTTAACTGGTGGGCTTCCTGGTATCCAGGCGCTGAACCGGGCGGCGGCGGTTATGTGGCACAGAGAATTTTTTGCGCTAAGGATGAAAAAAACTCGCTGCTTGCTACACTATGGTTTAACGTAGCTCATTATGCTCTACGTCCATGGCCGTGGATTTTAGTGGCTCTTGTCGCAGTAGCTCGTTTTAACGGCGATCCACAATTTGCAGCAGATCCGGAATCAGGCTATGTAAGAATTTTAATTTCCGATTTGCCAGCCTATCTGCGCGGTCTGATGGTCGCGGCTTTTGCGGCGGCTTATATGTCCACTATTGGCACGCAGCTTAACTGGGGCGCAAGCTACGTAGTAAACGACGTTTATAAACGTCTGTCTAAAAAAGAACACTCTGCCAAACATTATGTAAGAGCTTCGCAGGTAGTTACAATGTTCCTTATGATCGTTTCGGCTGTAGTAACTTTCTACATGGATTCGATTGGCGGGGCATGGAAATTCCTTATGGCAATCGGCGCTGGAACAGGATTAGTTTATATCTTACGCTGGTTCTGGTGGAGAATAAACGCTTGGAGCGAAATTTCCGCTATGGCATGCGCTTTTGTAGTTTCGGTGGTCTTGCAGGTCTGGTTTAAATTTGACGAAGGAGATCCGGTACAATTTGCTCATCTGTTGTTAATTACTGTTTCTATTACAACGGCTGTTTGGCTTATTGTTACATTCCTTACAAAACCTGAACCCAAAGACGTATTACTATCTTTCTACCGTAAAGTAAGGCCTAACGTTAGAATGTGGGGCCCTATAGCCAAAGAAGCTACGGATGTTATTCCTGTAAAAGACGGATTATTCAATCTACGCAATTGGTTCTGCGGCGTAGCGATGATTTACTGCATACTTTTAGGAACAGGAAAAATCCTACTTGGCGCTCCATTATTTGGAATTATTTTATTAGTTATTGGTCTTGCCTTAGGAGCTGTGCTCTATTTTGGCATGAAAAAGCGGGGTTGGGAATCCCTTGCAAACTGATAGTAATATTCTAAAAAATATTAAGCTTGTTGTATTTGATATTGACGGGACTCTGATTACAAGCAAAGGCGATATTGACGCTCAAACGGCTAAGCTTGTAAAAAGATTGCAAAACGATTTTGAAGTTTGCTTCAGTTTTGCGTCAGGCAGGCTGCATTCTGCAGTTACTGATTACGCAAAGGAGCTGAATATAAGAGTCCCGCTAATTTCTCTTGATGGTTCATTGATAAAGGCTGCTGACGCTGATAAATCTATTTTTGAAGCGATTGTAAATGAAAGTCATATTTACAAAACTATTAAACTTGCAGACAGGTTTTTAGTTAAAATAGCCCTTTGTCATGCAAATGAGATTTTTTATACGGAAAATAATGAAGCCCTGCTTGGTATTACAAACAGATTTGGCGCAAAGTTTACTCTTGTCGATTCGTATAAAGAAGTCTATGATAAAACGCTTGAAATATTTTTAGCCGGCGAAAATTACGACTATATAAAATATATCAGCGAAAAAATGAGTTTCCCTTATTCGTTTGGTCTTAGCTGCAATTATTCTAAGTCTCAATCGAATAAGGGAATTTATTATCTTGAAATAAGAAAAAAAGGCTGTACAAAAAAAACTGGGTTGATAAAGTTACTTAAATATTTGAAATTAAATATAAGGAACTGCGCAATAATGGGAGATTGGTATAACGACTTGCCATTATTTGAAACCAAGGCATACAAAGTAGCTATTGAAAACGCAGTCCCAGAAATTAAACGTATGGCGGATCTTGTTACAAAAAACGATAATAACAATGGCGGGGTTTCCGAATTTTTAGAAAAGCTTCTAAAAGCTAAAATGGAATCCTAATGGATGAGAAAAGGAGTATATTTAAGGATAGTCTAAGGGTAAAACTTCTGATTATCTTTGCGGCAGTTTTTCTGATTGTATTGATGTTTCCGAAAGGAGAGTCGATTGAATCGGAAGTTACTGTTGGAGCTATTTGGATTCAAGACGATTTGATTGCGCCTTTTAGTTTTCCTCTAAATAAAGACCCTGAAATGTATAAGAGAGAGTTAGCCAAAGCTACGGCTAGCGTATATCCAATATTTATAAAAGATGAATGTGCCTTTCGTAATAGCCTCGATTCATTAAAAGAGTATACGAAATTTCTTTTAGCCTCTGTGGATAGCGCAATAAATTATAATCTACCGGAAACTTTCAATCCTTCGTTTCTTAGTCCCAGTTCTTTCCGGCTTCTTACTTCAATACGCTCCAAAGAAAAAACGCCTTCTTCTAAAAAACTGACAAAAAATGAATTATTTAGCTTATCTGAATCTATTCTAACAAAATTGTATGCAAACAATATTATAAATCTAAATTATAATCAGATTGAAAAAGAAAGTATTGCCATACGGACAAAAAATATCGACAGGATGGAGTCTAAATTTAAGTCCAGAGAATTAGTAGGGATCAAATCTTTTATCAGCGATGAATTAAGCCGCGTTAAAGCCACTAACGAATTTAAATATTTAATGCAGGAATATATTTATCACTTCGCTACTTATAACCTGTCGTTCAATTCAAAGCTAACCGCCGAAGAAATAGAGCAGGCGCACAATAAAATTTCAAAATACGCTGGTATAGTAAACGAAAACGAAAGAATTGTAGGGAAACATGATCGCGTTAATCCTGACGTTAAGCTTAAAATAGATTCATATAAAGAAGCCAAAGGAGCTAAAATTGGGCTTGAAGGGCTGATACTTCAGTTTATTGGCAAGTTTCTGCATATCGCATTTTTGCTTACGCTTATAAGTATTTATATCTATTTATTCAGGAAGAATATTTTTAACGATAACGTTAAAATCCTTTTATTAGGCATAAATTTACTGTTTATATGTTTTCTTACTTTTATAGCAAATCAGGTAAATATAAAAGCTCCTATTGAATTGCTTATAGTAGTGCCTGTAGCGTCGATGCTGCTTACGGTATTATTCGATTCGAGAATTGGTTTTTATTCTACCGTTATTATTTCTCTTGTAGCAGGCGCGCTGAGAGGGAACGATTATTCTTTTGTGGCTATGAATATCTGCGCTGGATCTTTGGCTGTTTATACTGTAAGAGATATAAAAAACAGGAGCCAGATTTTCCGCTCGTTCAGTTACATCTTTATTGGTTATGCCGTGTCGTTAATAGCTTTTGGTTTGGAGAGATTTGAATCGTTTGATACAATTGTTTATGAACTTGCTTTTGCCGGCACTAACGCGCTTATAAGCCCGGTTTTAACTTATGGGATGCTTATTTTCTTCGAGCGTATTTTTAAGATAACTACCGACCTGACTCTGTTAGAGTTGTCAAATTTAGATCAGCCGCTTTTAAAAGAATTAGCAAGAAAAGCTCCCGGTTCTTTCAGTCATTCAATGACAATGGGAACGCTTGCAGAAAATGCAGCCGAATCAATAAACGCAAATCCGTTGCTTGTAAGAGTCGGCGCATATTACCATGATATCGGAAAAATTTTAGCTCCTCAAAACTTTGTTGAAAATCAGCTGAATGAAGTTAATATACACGAAAAATTAGCGCCAGAAGAAAGCGTAAGAATAATAAAGGAACATGTAAACTCCGGTATAAAATTGGCTAAAGAAAACGATCTTCCCGCCGAAGTGATTGATTTTATTCCTATGCACCACGGAACAACCGTAGTAAATTATTTTTATGCAAAAGCAAAAAGTCTGTATGGCGATGAGAATGTAAAAAAAGATACGTACCGCTATCCGGGGCCAAAACCTAATTCTAAAGAAACGGCTATTATAATGCTTGCAGACGCGTGCGAATCAACTGTGAGAGCGATAGAAGACCCGGATAAAACTAAAGTAGAAAATGTAATTGATAATATCGTTAAAGCCAGGATGGAAGATGGTCAGTTTGACGAATCGCCTTTAACGTTTAGCGATACTAAAAAAATTAAAGAAGCCTTCCTGAATATTCTTATTGGTCAGCATCACAAGAGAATCAGATATCCGAAACAGGATGAGATGGAAAAAGGATCCAGCGATAAAGAAAGCGAATGAAAGATTTCCTAAACGAATACCTTACAACTTTAAAATTTGAAAAGAACCTTTCGGAAAATTCGATTGCTTCTTACAGGATTGACTTATCCGCATTTTTAAGATTTCTTGAAGGCGCAGGCGTTTCTGACGCAAACGAAATTACTCCATTATTAATCCTTGATTTTTTTAAGATACTAAAAGATTTAGGACTTTCCAGTTCTTCAGCGGCAAGATATTTTTCATCGCTTAAAGGATTTTTAACTTATTTATTTAGAAGCCGCTACATCGAAAAAAATCCGATAGAAAAAGTGTCGTCTCCTAAGCTATCAAAAAAACTGCCTCAGGTGTTGTCAATTCAGGAAGTGGAAGCTATTTTATCCAAACCTGATATAGAAAATAAATTTGGTCTCAGAGATAAAGCAATACTGGAAACTTTGTACGCCTGCGGTTTGCGGGTGTCTGAACTGATAGGACTTAAAACTAATAATCTTTATTTTGAAGAAGAAATAATTCGCGTATTTGGCAAAGGCTCAAAAGAACGATTTGTACCTATAGGCGGCAGCGCAATGAAATGGGTGACGGAATATCTAAAAAACAGCCGCCCTTTATTAGGCGGTAAAAGCGGCAAGTTGAAAGGCGAAGGTTTTGTGTTTCTTAATGTAAGAGGGACGAAGCTTTCACGAATGGGAGTTTGGAAAATTGTAAATAAATATTTGCAGGAAGCTAAAATTCACAAGGATGTTCATCCGCATACTTTCAGACATTCTTTTGCAACTCACTTGTTAGAGGGGGGCGCAGACCTTAGAGCAGTTCAGGAAATGCTTGGGCACGTAGATATTTCTACTACGCAGATTTATACGCACATAGACAGAGACTATATAATTCAGGTTCATAAACAATTTCACCCCAGAGGATAACAATTTGAACGGAATAGAAGTAAGCCAAAAGTTAATTTCATTTTTAACTTTTTTACCGCTTTTCTTTATATCGCTTACTATACACGAATTTGCTCATGCTTATTCGGCTTATAAACTTGGCGATAATACCGCTAAGGATTTAGGAAGGCTTTCGCTAAATCCGATCAAACATCTTGATCTGATTGGGTCTGTTATTATGCCTATTATGTCCTTCGCTTCGGGGTTTGCTCTTATAGGCTGGGCCAAACCTGTTCCGGTAAACAGAGCTAATCTTAAGAACGGACTTAGAGACGATGCGGTGGTTTCGTTTGCCGGTCCGCTTTCTAATCTTGTTCTTGCCGTCATATTTTTCTTTTGCTTCCTTGCGCTGTTTCATAATCATGGTCTGATGGGCTCATATAATAAAGCTGCCGCCGATATGATATGGTATGGATTTTATTTTAACATATTCCTTTTCTTTTTTAATCTGATCCCGATTCCTCCGCTTGACGGATCGTTTATCTTATACGATTTATTCCCAAACAAAATAACGGCTAAATTATTAAGCTTTGGATTGTACGGTTCGCTTATTTTGATGTTTTTTATTTATAGTCCGCTATGGGGAATATTTATGAAATTAATTACTTTTGTGATGGAAATATTTATTAACCTTGCCGGGATCTGATTTATTTGAATACATATTTAAGAATATTAACTTATGCCAAACCGTATTGGAAACATTTATCCATTTCGGTAATATGCACAATAATTTATGCGCTGCTAAACGCAGCTTCTATTTATCTTACAATACCACTGCTTGATACTTTATTTCAGGAGTCGTCAAGAACGTCTACGCAGGTTACCAGTCAGACTGTAGAAGTAACAAAATCGGTTATGCCTAAATGGGTTTTGGAAATACGCGATTCCGTATCGTATTCGTTTAACTCGTATGTTTTTAGCGGCAGTAAAACCGACGCTTTAGTAAAAATATGCATTATAATTTTATTAGCTTTTCTAATTAAGAATATTGCCGGTTATATGCAGGCGTATTTTCTTTCATATGTGGAGCAGGGAATAATGAAGGATATGCGAAACGCAGCGTATATCCATTTGCATAAGCTGCCGATGAGTTATTTTAAAAATGAAAGAGTCGGCAATCTTATATCCAGAATTACAAATGACGTTAACGTAATTCAGTCGAGCGTTTCCGCAGCCTTTCTTAATCTTGTCCGCGAGCCTTTAACAATAGTAGTGCTAATTGGAATGGCTATAGGCATAAGCTGGCGGCTTACGCTGCTTGCAGTATTAATACTGCCTTTTACTATGCTGATAATTTCATGGATAGGGCTTTTGTTGCGTAAACAAAGCTCGGTTATTCAAAGCAAAATGGCTGATATTACAAGCATCCTTCAGGAAACAATTTCCGGCGTAAAAATAGTTAAAGCGTTTGGTAAAGAGGATTATGAAAATAAAAAATTCTTAACCGAGACTAAATCTTTTTTCAGACTAATGCTTAAAATATCCAGATTAAGGAACGCATCGCCGCCTATAACTGAGTTTCTTAGCATGGTGGTCGGCGTAGTGATTATTTATTATGGCGGAAGACTCGTTTTGGAAGATCATACATTGAAGGCCGCTGAGTTTCTTGGATTTTTATTCGCAATATTTCAGCTGATGCCTCCAATTAAGGAGTTGAGCAGCGTTGTTAACAGAATTCAGGAATCCGCAGCTGCAGGCGATCGCGTGTTTGAAATTATTGATACTAAACCAAATATATTTGATATTGAAAATCCGAAAATTGTTTCGGAGTTTAAAAATGATATTTGTTTTAAAAACGTTTCTTTCCATTATGACGACTCAAATGAAATTATATTGAATGATATAAGCTTCAAAGTTAACCGCGGCGAAATAATTGCCCTTGTTGGTCCGAGCGGCGGAGGCAAGACTACTTTGGTGGATTTGATTCCTCGTTTTCATGATCCGAGTTCCGGAGAAATATTGCTTGACGGAATTAATATTAAAGATATTAAAATTGAACGCTTAAGAAGCATGATGGGTATTGTTACGCAGGAAACTTTTCTGTTTAACGAATCGATAAAAAGAAATATCGCCTACGGTCTTGAAAATTATCCGGATGAAAAAATTATTGAAGCCGCAAAGACTGCAAACGCCCATAATTTTATTTGCGAAATGCCAAACGGGTACGAGACTATCATTGGCGAACGAGGCTTGAAAATATCAGGCGGGCAGCGTCAGCGCCTTTCTATTGCGCGCGCTTTGTTAAAAAATCCGCCAATTATGATTTTTGACGAAGCTACTTCGGCTCTTGATAACGAATCGGAACTGTTAGTGCAGGAAGCCATAGATAGAATGATGGTGAACAGAACTACATTTGTTATAGCGCACAGACTTAGCACAATCAGGAATGCAAATCGTATCATCGTAATTGAAGGTGGAAAAATTGTGCAGATGGGCAAACATGAAGAACTGATAAAAGACATAAACGGACTTTATAATAAATTTTATGAAATGCAATTTAGAGAGCAAAAATGAAACTGAATTCTGAAAAAAGTAATTTGATTGATAAACTAATATTGTTTTTTATTTTCCTTTTTCTTGGCAGTCTTAGTATTTCGATATTTGTTAATCAGCTTGGTTATTATGGGGCTTTGATACTGCTGCTTTACAAGTATTACAGGAATAAAGAAAATCCTTTTAGCAAAAACGGACTCGAAGTAATTCTTCTTCTATATATCGGAGCAGAAATCCTTTCTACTCTGTTTTCTGTTAACCATGGGCAGTCGTTTCATAATTTATTGAAAAGATTCTTACTGCTTCCTATGATGTATACAGTAGCCTCTGCCGCAGATGATTTTAAAAAAGCAAAATTATTTCTTAAAGTATATCTTGGCTGCGCTTTAGCAAGCATAGCTCTTTATCTCGCATTTTCAGCGCGATATTATTTTTATAACTTATATCAGATAGAACAGTCCGGACCGATGGTATATCAGTATCCTATTACGACAAGCGAACTGATGAGTTTTACGTCCATTATCCTTTTTGCATTTGTTATTGATGCAAAAAATAAAACAAAATACAGGTTATATAGTCTTGCAGGATTTTTAATTTCGTTTATTGCAATGATTGCAACCTATAAAAGAACGGGTTGGATGGGGGCTGCCGCTGGAATAATAACGATTCTGATTATAAAAAAGAAATGGCCTCTATTAGCCGTTATTGTAGTTGCAGGCTTTCTGCTGGCGGTTACTTCGCGAGGTAAAAGCGAAATTTATACTTATCTATGCGATGGGAAAATTACTGAATTAAGTAATTTCAAAACTGAAGGCAGAGCTTATGACATACTTACGGATAAACAGGATTTATGGATAGGAGATTATGAAAACGGAATATTGAAATATGAATCAGGCGCAACAAAAAAAATCATATCAACCCCTTCTCCGGTTAGTAAATTATTACAGATAAATGATTCTTTACTGGTGGCAAATTTAATTGATACAAGGTTCGTATTATACAAAAAACAAAATAACGGCGGACTAAAAGAAGTTCATGAGTTCGCTTCGCCTGGTTTTACTACTTCGTATTGTTTTTATAAGGACGCTTTCTATGTACAGGATAGAGACAGCGGTTTAACTGTTTTTCCTCATTTTATGGAGAGCACAAAATCTATTCGCTACCCTCAATTTGCTGGTTACGAAAATGTTTTCTCTGATTCCGCTTATATAGTAATGTACTCAAACACAAAAGGGCTATGCGTTTACAACTCTCTTAACGGGCTGCCTGAATCTAATGTCGTTAATAATGAGTTTATTGACGAAATATCGTACATAGATTATATAGACCATACTTTACTAATTGAAAATAAAAAAACTTTAAAACTATATAAAATAGGGAACGCTAAATTAACCGAGATTGGCGAAAACTCGAAAATTAAAGGCGTATATCAGAGAGACCTTAGCGGTTCTAATTTATCGCTTCTTACTAATAAGGGACAGCTATTTAAGGTTCAGTATCCTTTAAACAACGAAATTAAAATAATCTCATCATGGCGTCTGGATTATTTACCGCAGGCGTTCACTTGCAGCGGCGATACTGTTTATGCTTCAAAAGTTAAGAACAACAGATTTGCAAGTATTGTAGACCGCTATAACCCTTCAAACTATACGCGGTTTGCGCTATGGTCGGCCGGTATGAAAATGTTTAAAGATCATCCGGTATTTGGAGTCGGCGATATTGATTTAGCTGATCTTTATAGACAATACAAACATTTTTATGATAAGGAAATACAGGGGCATATGCATAATAATTACGTGCATATATTAGTTACTCTTGGGTTGTTTGGCTTTGTTGTCGTAATGTTATTGCTGGTGAAGCTACTAACGCTGAACTATAAAATATATAAGACTCTTGAAAAAGAGGTCTTCTCGTCTTCTTATGCAGTTGGAGTAATTGGCTGCCTTGTGTCGTTTTTAGTCGCAGGTCTTACTGAATGGAATTTTGGAGATCACGAAGTAATAACAATGATATGGTTTTTGACAGGCTTAAATATAGCCTTCTACAATTTATATCTTAAACAAAAAAACAAAACTGCAGAATAACGTTTGAAATGCAGGAAGTAATTAGATTGTAAAGCATTTGTGATTTTCTAGATAGTCATCCTTCGACTTCGCTCAGGATGACTATCATATTTTCAACTCTGCTAAGATCAGACTAATAGTAAGAGAGCTATATTTATCAATGCCCCTTTGTTTTTCCTCTAAGCATTTGCCAGACTGTTAAAAAAATAATTTGGATATCAAGACCTAACGACCAGTTTTCGATATACCACAAATCGGCTTCAATTCTTTTTGATATTCTGACTTTGTTCGCTTCTTCATCCTGAACGTCGCCGCGCAAACCGTTTACCTGCGCCCAGCCGGTTATTCCCGGTTTTACTAATTGTCTTAATTTTATTTCGTCCACAATCTCTTTGTATATATTGTTAAATGCGGGCGAATGAGGTCTCGGCCCAACAAGAGACATATTGCCAATCAGCACGTTTATTATTTGCGGCAGCTCGTCTAAATTTGATTTGCGCAAAAAACGGCCAAACTTTGTTACGCGGGGATCGTCGTTTTCTGTAGGAGTATATTTTTTCGCATCGGAATTCATATACATGGTTCTAAACTTAAAGCACCTGAACATTTTGTTCTCTTTGCCTATTCTATCCTGATTATAAAAAATTGGTCCGCGCGAAAGCATTTTTTGCAGAATAAAAATAATTGGGAACAGCCATGATAACACTGCAATGCAGGCGAGTAAAGAAATAGTAAAATCAAAAGTCCGCTTTACGAACTGCCATTGAATTTCCTCCAACGGTTCGTTTCTCACAGTGATAATAGGCAGGCTGCCTAAACGGCTGATGCTGAATTTTTTTGAAAGAAACTTGAAATAATCGGGTATGATAAAAGCGCGCACTGCGTTTTTATTGCAGGTTTTTATAATCTCGTCCGTCAAAGCGAAATCCGTATTTGGGAGCGCAATTACTGCTTCTTCAATTGCATATGCAGGGATTATCGTACTTAAATCCCGGATATTTCCTATCACATATTTATCAGATTCTTTTTCGCTATGGCTTGTTACAAATCCCACAAAATTATAACCGTATTCCGGATTGGATTTTATCATTTCAAGAAATTTATTTCCTAATTCTCCTGCGCCAATAATAATAAGATTACGCAAGTATTTTCCAGAAGATTTTAAATAGGAAAAAACTTTTTTGAAAACGATTAATCTTATAAAAACAGCCGCCGTTAACAATGCCGAAAAGTAAACGATGAAATTTCTAGTAAATAAATTTTCCTTGGTAATAAAGATAAACGAGATGCAGGCAAGAGCTTGAATAAATACGCTTTTTACGATTTTGAAAAACTGATACGACAAGCCGGGCGAATCCAAATCTTCGTAAAGAGTTAAAACATTTGCGGAAAAGTACCAAATGAAATTTAATATGAATAATAAAATAAATAAATAGTTTTTATGCAGGAGGATATTTAACGATTGCGCTAAAATGCCGGAAATAATAAAAACTATATTAAGCAGAACTAAGTCTAAAGTTAGTTTAAGAGAGTATATTGATTTTTGTTTAAAGAACATTTGATTATAAATTATCTGTTAAAAAATTGATCGCTTTTTTGGTCTACAAACTCTTTGATTTGTCTTTCAAATTCGCTGCGCGAAAAGTTAAGCGCGCTGTTATAAATGTAATTAGAATCGAAACCGCTTTCTATTTTTTCAAATTTAATAACGGCCTGCATTATGCTGTCTGGAGTTTGGGTTTCAAAATGTACGCCTGTTTTGCCGTCTACGACGGTTTCGGCCGTGCCGCCAATTTTATAAGCTATAACAGGAGTTCCGCAAGATAATGCTTCTACAACTGTAATTCCAAAATCTTCTTCCGCCGCATAAATAAACGCCTTCGCTCGTTGCATGTAGTATTTAAGTCTGTCAAAAGACTGATGACCAATAAAATCAATATTAGGAGAGGCTATTTTTTTCAGGTTTTCAAGTTCAGAGCCATCGCCAATCACAATTAATTTTTTGTCGCGGAGCTTTGAAAATGCGCTAACAATTAAATCAACTTTTTTGTAAGGAACAAATCTTGCCGCCGTGAGGTAGAACTCTTCTTTATCCTGATATAGCCCAAATTTGTCAACGTCAACCGGAGGATAAATTACTTCGGCGTCTTTGTTATATATTTTTTTAATCCGCTTTTTAATATGATTTGAGTTAGCCAAAAAATAATCTACGCGGTTAGCCGTAGTATAATCCCACATGCGGATTTTATATAAAAAATATTTTGGTATAATTGAGTAAAATTTTGAATCGATTGATTTCATGTACTGATGATATAAATCCCATGCATATCTGATAGGAGTATGGCAATAGCATATATGCAGCTGGTTGGCGCTGCTTAAAACGCCCTTTGCTACGGAGTGCGAACTTGAAACAATTACGTCGTAGCCGCTAATATCCAACTGTTCAATAGCAAAAGGGAAAAAGGGAAGATATTGGCGAAAATGCTTTTGCGCAAAAGGAAGATTTTGTATAAGGCTTGTATGCGCGCGCTTTCCTTTTAGAATTACGTCTCTGTCGTGTTCATTAAGAAAATCAACAAGGCTGAATATATCCGCTTCTTTCCAAATGTTTACAAACGATTCAACGCATTTCTCCGAACCCATGTAGTTTACAAACCATTCATGCACAATGGCTACGTTAAGATTATTCATATTATAGATTTAAAAGATTATTAATTTTATCAAACGCTATTTCTACTGAAATATTTTTCATACATAAGTTGTTTTCGCAGTTCGCAAACTTTTTACCGTCGTAACAGGGCGCGCAAGCCAACGAATCGGCTTCCCATATTACGTCTATATTCTCGTTTTTCCCAACTCGTTCAATTGGGTTAACTGGACCGAAAAGCGCAACTGTAGGAACCTTAAATAGTTTGCCTAAATGGAGTATGCCTGTATCGTGCGAAATTAACAAGTTAACTTTTTCTAAAACGCTCATCAACTGAGGTATAGATGTTTTACCAATTAAATTAATTAAGTCTAAGTTTTTGAAATATGGCGAAGCCCACTCGTCGCTTTTTGCGCCAAGGATAAAAACTTTTATCCCGGCCGCCAGTAATAACTCAGCGATTCTTTTATAATTTTCAATTGGCCAGTTTCTTAGACTGTCTTCATTAAGCAGGTTTTTTGCTCCGCCTGGCGCCAAAGCAACGTATTTAGCTTTACCATTAAGCAGGGAGTTAATGCCTGCGTCTGATTTTAATTTAACTTTAGGAAATGTGACATTGTTAAGATTAAAATCGTCATAGCCAGTTATAAGCTTTGTGTATTCAACTGCATGATAGCGGCCCGGTATAATGCTGCTATTTCTATCTTTGCCATTGAGCGTTCTGCATTTTTTCTTTAGCGTTGTAAGAGCAAGCAATTCATATCTGCGGTCGCGGTAAGGAATTAGAACTAAATCATATCTTTTGCCAAAGAGGGCGAGCCAGACTTTTGTCAAAACAGAAAATTTTTCGGCAAGAGTTCCTTTAAATAAAAGCGCGTCTTCAATTGTGATAATATTATTAATGCCTTCAACGCTGCGGAGGATGGGCTCTACAATTTTGCCTCCGATCCAGGTAATTTCAACGCCGGGGTATTTTTTATTAATGGCGGAGATTAAAGGCAGAGCCATCACAACGTCGCCAATTGCGCCTAATTTAATAATTAGTATTCGTGTTCTTTTCTTTTTATTAAACATTTATTTTAATAGATATTTACTGTAGTATTCATTGCGCGCCAATAGAATAATTATTTTAATACAAATTTATAATAATTTAATTCTGCTTAAAAGGGATTATTTTTTCTTTAGGAACTAAGATTTTTATGATAAAGGAAAATTAACTGTCGATTTTGCTTATAGTTTCAAGCATATCTTTTGCCCAGTCTCTTTTGTTATTAGTAAGTATCCTAAAATACATTTCTGCTCTTCTCAAAAGTTTTAGCAAAAACAATTCAAGCCCGCCTCTGCATTTTTTAAAATATATAAATGTTGAAAGATAGAGCTGCGTTTTTCTCCAGTTCCCGGGATTTTTAAAACTATTTGTAGAGCAGGAAAGACTATGCTTTATTTTAACGTCTGGCGTAAACAAAATATTCCATCCGGCTTTTAATGCGCGGTTGCAGAATTCCGTATCTTCAACATAAAAGAAAAAATCGCCGTCAAACAGTCCCGTTTTTTTTATCATTTCAGTTCTTATCAACATACATGCGCCTGAAACGGCTTCTACAAAATTGTCTTTCGCATACTTCTTTCGGGTTTTTAGAGCGATAAGATCAATAGATAATAATTTAAGAAGATAAAACCAGATATTTAATTGTATGTTGATACTTTTTTCAATTTCGCCAGAGTCGCCAATTATCATTGGTCCAACAATGCCTATGCTTTTATCGGTTAATATTTTTTCTTCTAATTTATCAACGGAAGCTTTGTCAGTCAGGGTATCCGGATTAAGAACTAAAATATATTCAGGGGCATATTTTTTTGAGCGTTCGTATGCAATATTCTGTCCGCTTGCAAACCCTACATTATTTCTATTTTTAATTAGTTCGGCAAAAGCGAACTCTTCTTTAATAATGGCCGTATTATTTTCTGACGATGCGTTATCAACTACTATAAGTTTTACGTCGTCTGTGCTCTGAACCCAGGCAAGCGATTTAAGGCATTGCCGAAGTTTATCAGGCGCGTTATACGATAAAATTTGAATTACTAATTTTGTCTTCATGGAGCTAAATTTTACTTTGCAATATTTCTGTAAAAAGACGGCCGGTATTACGGCTCATAACTTCCGGAATATAATTTTCTTTTATATAGCGTTTTGCTTTGTCGCCAACGCTAATCCTTTTGTCTTTGTCTGTTATTAAAAGTTCAAGCGAGTTATACCAGTCTTTATCAGAGCTGCATAAGAATCCGGTTTTCCCATTTTCAATTGCAGCGGTGTACGAGCTCGTTTGGCTAGCGATTGTCGGGATGCCCAGGTATCCTGCATAAACAAATTTTAATTCGCTTTTCCCTTCAGTAAAAGGATTGCCAATTTCAAGCGGAGCTATATTTATATCAAAATTATTCATGATTGCCGGAAGGCGATAGAAAGGCGTTTTGGGAATTCTCTTTATTTTATTCTGCATTTTGTTAAAGCGCTCAGAGAGTTCTAAGTAGCCTATAATATGCAAATACACATTGTCGTATTTTTCTAGTAATGAGTAAATGGATTCTTCCGCCAGCTTGAAATCTTTATTATGCGAGGCTGTTCCGCTCATATAACCTATAATAATATTTCTACTGTCAGTCTTCTTATGTTTAATTAAATCATCGCATATATCAACATATTTTTGATTCAAACCGTTTCTAAGAATAAAAACAGCTTTATGCCTGCTATTATTACTTGCATGATTTGCCAAAAAACCAGTTGACGTTAAAAAGTATTGGCAGCCGTCAAAAACCATTTGATGATTAACGGCAACGCTTCTCCAATGAGCTGAGGATGTGTTTATGTCGTCGTTTATGCTATCAGCCATTTTAGGATCAAATACAAGATCGTCGCAATCGTAAATTGTTTTTATCTTTTTATCCGCGGCAAGTTTTAAATAAGCGCTTATTAATTTTGAAGCAACGCTTCTTTGAAACACAATAGCAGAATATTTGGATACGTTTAATAAGGAGAATACGGATTTAAATGGAGTTTTAACTGAAACATTGTATTCGGCTTTTGTCAGGTATTCTGATAAATCATATGCTCTGTTCAGCGCCGAAACAGAAAACCGCTGTTCTAAAAGTATTAATATATTTTGGTTTTGCGCTGAAGTTACGTTGGATTTATTTATTAGTCTGGCAAGTATAATAAAAACAGGAGATAAAACTTTAACAGCCAAAATATCTACTTTTATTAATACTAATTCGCCGCTGCTAATTAAACCCATAGAGCGTATGATTTTGTATATTCTTTTTATCCTGTTAATCACTTTTTTCTGCCTTTAAAAGAACTGATAAGACTTTTTATATCCTCTAAGCTAATAACTTTTACCGCCAAAATCAGCGCAAGATATAACAACCCAGCCGCCATGCAGCCCGCTAAATACGGAATGCTGCTAAGTCCGCTGAAATAAAAGCAGAAAATAAAAATAGGTAATGTGCTGAATAAAATTTTAGCTATATCTATAACAACTTCTTTAATAGGGACTTCAATTTTCTTCTGGATAATATAAAAATCAAAACAGGTTAATATAATTATTGAAACGGAAATTGAACTTACTAATCCGTAAAATCCAAAAAACTTAGTAAATAAAGCGATAACTATAATATCAATAATACCGGAAAACAAAATGAATTTTAAACGTTGCCCGGCAATGCCCAGATAATTAATTACGCTTGTAAAAAAAAGATTAATTGCATTAAACAAAAGAAACGGAGCCAAAATCATTGCAGGTATGGCCGCTTCAGAAAAACCATGGCTGTATAGTATTGGTATAAGTTTGTAACTTCCGGCAATAAAAAATGCCATAGAAGAAATAAACAATACAAGGATAAGTTTTAGTCCGTATATAAAATTTTTAGAGTTCGAAGCTTTATCTCCGTTGCTGAATTTAGGCGAAATTACATTGCACAGAGAATAAACCGGAAGATACAACCTGCCGTATAAATTAACAGGGACATTTAAAAATGAAACGAAAGACGAACCGTAAAATTTTTGCGTTATAAATACTGGTATTTTTTGCGAGATTGTAAAAAATAAATTTGCAACGTGAATTGAAAAGCCATATTTAAAAATGCGTTTAAAGCTTTCAGGATTGAAAGATATTTTATATCCGCTGAAAATGGCTTTCTTATGGAAATAAATAACGTATATGATAAGCGAAACAACCGGTATAGCGGCCTGGCATATTAGATATAGTATAAAATTGAGACGGAACCAAATAGTAAAAAATACTGAAAGGATTGTGATAAACCCCGTTAAGAACTGAACCGAAGAAAATATTTGCGGTTTGCCTATCGATTCTAATATTTTTTCGAACAACCCCTGCAGCAAATAAAAAAGAATATGCACGGCTAATAAAATGTATATCCAGAACCCTAAATTTATTTCAATATATTTATCTATCAGGCTCATAGTTCCTGAAATTAGGATAATCGTAATTAACCCAATTATTCCGATTACAGTAATTGATTCAGAAACTATCTTATTACTGATTCCGTTCATGGCAATTTCTTTGCCATAGCTATCAATAAGGCTAAAACTTATAATTACAGAAATAAAACCAAGCAGATTTGTGTAAATGCTGATTATGCCGTATTGATTAGCGCCCAAATATCTGACAAGATAAAAACCGCTTATTACGCTGACTATTGTAAATAATACCCTTGCGGTAAGATTAAAGATAAAACTAGATATTGTCTTCAAACTGATAAACTTAGTGATTTTTATTATTAAAATAGCGCTGCCGTTCAGTCGGCAAGGCCGGTTTTGGGAGCACGCGTTTTTATAATATCATTATGGAATATAAAATTATCGGGTGATTTTATAATAAATTAGGTTTATTTTACCAAAGTATTATAATAATTAAATAACCATATTAATATTTTATTATATTAATACAATTTAATAAATTAAAACGAACTTAAATAGCCGCTTGTGATATCCGGATAAAAAAACAAAATTCCGATTTACTTCGCTGCAGTAACAAATATATCTGAAAATAAAATGATTAAATTATCCGCAATTATAATTGCCAAAAACGAAGAAAGAAATATAGCGCGATGTATTGATAGCCTGTTTGGAGTTATAGACGAAATAGTTGTGTTTATTGATTCCGGCACGACTGATAATACTATTGATATTGTAAAGACATATCCAAATATTAAGCATCAGGTTGTCGAGTGGAAGGGCTATTCTGAAACAAAGAAGGCGGCGTTAAAAGAAACAAGCTCCAATTGGATATTCTGGATTGACGCAGACGAATGTATAACAAAAGAATTAAAAGAAGAGCTGAATGACTTTAAAAATTCTCAACCAGAGTATTTTGCATATAGTATTCCACGGAAAGCATTCTTTCTGGGTAAATGGATAAAACACAGCGGCTGGTATCCCGGCAGAGTAACAAGATTATTTAATAAAAAAGAAGTTTCATTTAGTCAGAATGACGTACATGAACATCTTATTGTTAAAGGCGGAACGGGAGAACTAAAGCGCGATCTTGAGCATTATACCGATCCTTCGATTGAACATTATTTTTTGAAATTTAACAAGTATACGACGCTGGCGGCCGAAGAATTAAAAAAGAAAGGGAAGAAAGCCGGATTGTCTGATCTCCTTTTACGTCCGCTAAATATTTTCGTTAAAATGTATTTAATAAAACTCGGTTTTCTTGACGGAGTTCACGGGTTTATTTTAGCTGTTTTTTCTTCCCTATATGTATTTACAAAATATTGTAAATTATGGGAATTAGACAATAATTCGAACATGAGGTTGAAATAATCATAGTATGAAAATAGGGATAATTCCTAATATTACAATTAAAAATATAGCGGAAACGGTTGCGCTCTTTATTAATAAACTAAAAGCAAACAATCTTGAGTTTGTTATATGTAATTCCATTTCAGAATTTCCAGGAGCGTTTAGCTCGGAATTGAAGGAAACATGCATCTGCAATATAGAAACCGTATGCAGGCAAAGCGATATTGTCATATCATTCGGCGGAGACGGGACGCTTCTTTCGGCTGCATATTATGCGCAGTTTTTTAATAAGCCTGTTCTTGGCGTAAATTTTGGCAAGCTTGGTTTTCTTGCTGAGATAGATATAAATGAAATGGATTTGTTTATTGAAGAAATAAAAAATAACAAATATTCAATTGAAGAAAGAATAATTCTTGAAGGTGAAATTTCTTTTCTAAAGGACGATAAATTTTATGCTATCAACGATCTTGTAATAGAGAAAGGGGGCTGGACAAAAATGATCGAGCTGAAAGTCCATGTCGACGGCCAGTATGTAACTCAGTTTTCAGCAGATGGACTGATAGCCGCAACGCCGACCGGTTCAACCGGGTATTCGTTATCTGTCGGCGGCCCTGTTGTAAGCCCTAAGTGCGACGTAATTACATTAAGCCCAATTTCTCCGCATAGTTTAACAATGCGCCCAATTGTGCTGCCTGCCGAAAGCGAAATTACTGTTCAGGCTGGATCGTTATATAAGGAAATTCAAATAAGCAGCGACGGGCAAAGGGTTTATTTTGCGCCGCCTCCGGTAGAAATTAAAATAAGAAAAAGCCAAAATTTGCTTAAGCTTGTTCATATTTCATCTGCGAGTTATTTTGATATTCTACGGAACAAATTAATGTGGGGGCTTGACGTTAGGAATAAAACAAAATCTATTTAAAGGAATATATGAAAAATATTTTATTGTTCTTTGTAATAGCCGCCGCTTCTAATATTCTGATTCTGGCACAAGGGAAACAAACAACGCTGGACGAAAAAACGGGCAAAAGCATGTTCGTCGGCTCAGTCAACGTTAATGATTTTCAGGATACTGCCTACGCTGAATGGTGGAACTCCGGGTATGAGAATTACACGCCGGATTCTGTTCTACTTGGCAAATTAAATGGTAAACTCGACAGCGTTAGCATAACCATTGTAATGGGAACCTGGTGCAGCGATAGCCGCCGGGAAGTCCCCCGATTTTATAAAATACTCGATTTATTAAAATATCCGGCGGATAAGATAAAACTTATATGCGTAGATAGGAAAAAGAAGGCGTTAAAAGAAGAATCAGACAGTTTAGAAATAGAATTAGTCCCTACGTTTATTTTTTATCGGCAACAGGAAGAGATAGGCCGGATCATTGAAAGTCCTGAAGCGAGCTTAGAATCAGATATGCTGGAAATAACGGAGTAAATCTGTATAGCCTCATACTTTATGCGCCTAAATTTTACCTTTGACGATGGGGTTATTTTTCATATTTTTAATAATTATTATTCACCAAATAAAGAAATCGATGAAGTATTATTTAATTTCAGCTTTATTTCTTGCTGTTTTATTAACAGGATGCAGCAGCACGCTTGACACTTCTAATTTTTCGCCGGATGAAAGGCTTAAGTACGCTATTAAACTATATGACGAAAAGTCGTATGAAGAAGCTGTAAATGAGTTTCAGACTATAGTGTTACAGTATCCGGGGAGTAAAATTGTTGATGACGCTCAGTATTATTTGGGAATGACAAGATATAAAAGAAAAGAATACATACTTGCCGCTTTTGAATTTAGCAAACTAATTAAAAATATGCCAGCCAGCGAATTTGTACCAACTTCGCAATATATGCTTGCCGACTGCTATTACTTATTATCTCCTATGTATTCGTTAGATCAGAAATATACAAAAAAGAGCATAGAAGAATTTCAGTCTTTTGTGGACTTTTTCCCGACAAACGAAAAAGTTGCCGAAGCTGAGAAAAAAATTGTTTTGCTAAACGAAAAGCTTGCCGAAAAAGCTTATAATTCAGCATACATATATGAAAAATTAGAATATTATATTGCGGCTACGATGTATTGCGATGTTGTAATAGATACGTATCATGATACAAAATTTGCTCCGCTTGCAATGAACAAGAAAATATATATCCTCATAGAGCGTAAAAAGACCGGAGACGCTGTTGAAGAAATAGATAAATTTTTAGAAAAATATCCTAATGACAGTAATGTTGAAACGCTTAAGAAATTAAAAACTACGCTTACGACTCAAACTGTAACTACAAAGGACTAATGGAACAAAGCAAAAAAGTCAGCGATTCGATAATAACAATGACTGAATTGGTTCTTCCAAACTCCACAAATCAGTTGGGCAATCTATTGGGCGGTCAATTGATGTTTTGGGTAGATATATGCGCGGCATTGTGCGCCGCAAAACATAATCAAAGAGTATGCGTTACGGCTTCGGTTGATAGTATTGATTTTCATCATCCAATTAAATTGGGCGACGCGGTTACTCTTACGGCTACTGTAAACCGGGTTTTTAGCACTTCGCTTGAGGTAGGCGTAAAAGTATATGCCGAATCTTTTAAAGACGGAACAAGACTATACACAAATACCGCTTATCTTACATTTGTGGGCGTGGATAATAACTGCAAACCCGTTAAGGCAATAAATGTTATTCCTGAAACAGATGAAGAAAAACTTCGTTATGATGAAGCTCTTAAAAGGAGAGAAAACAGGCTTAAGAATAGAACTATTAGCAATTAGTTTTGTAGTTCTTACAGCTCCGCTTTTTAATTTATTCCCGCAAGTTCCAATCAATGGATTTTGTAAATTTAATTCTTATAAGGTTGAACCCGGATTTGAAGGAATTTTTGCTACAAATTTTAATAACGATAGCTATACCGATTTAATATTATATAACTCCCTAAAGAAAAAAGCAGCTATTTATTCCGGCGAACAAAACGGCAGCTTTACGCGTAAGAAAATAAACAACCTTCCTTTTGAAATAAACAATATTCAGAATATAACGGATAAAAATAATTTGCCTGTCCGGCAGATTGTGGTTTCCCGTAAGTCGCGTAAACTTGCCATAGCGCGTATTAGTTCTACCGGTAGTATTAACATCTCAAATATGACTAAACTTAATTCTTATCCGGAAAATGTTAGCTATGCCGACGTTAATAATGACGGCAAACAGGAAGTCCTTATTTCAGGCGGAGGATATGAAGGGCTTTCGCTGTTTTGGGAAGGCTCGTCCGGCTTTAGCGAGCAAAAAATAGCAAGACAAACAAGTTTTTCTCAATCGGTTTTTTGCGATTTAAATAACGACGGTTTTGCCGATATAGCCGCTTTTAATTTGCTGTCTAAAAAATTAGTTTTTTATTACAATGATTCCCGCGGCGACTTTAGAGAAACCCGTAATATTCAATTTGATAAACGTATTACTCTTTTGCAATCAGTAAACCTGAATTTTGACGCTTATCAGGATTTGGCTTACGCTAAGGGAAACTCTATTAATATTTTGTTCGGAGACAGCGTATCTTCATATAATTCTTATTTATCCATTCACACAAAATATAAACCGGATAAATTTGTATTTGGCGATTTTAACAAAGACGGTAAAATGGATATCGCTTATATAAACGTAAAAGATTCCATCCTGTCTATTTTTTACGCAAAAGATAAGCGTCAGTTTTATCCCGAAGTATTGTATTTCCAAAAGGAAGGGATTGTAAATCTTATTCCCTATTATAGCAAGTATATTGACGGACTTACAGCGCTAAGCAAAAATGGGTACGTCTATACTCTTGTTAAAATGACTGCAAATTTTGACGACGTAAAATTATCAATAGGCGTTAAGCCGGGACTTCTTGGGTGTTTTGATAAAAATAATAACGGCATATGGGATATTTGTTATGTGGATGAATTTACAAAAACGCTTAACTTAATTGTACGTAATAATTCCGGAATTCCGTCGTTGTTTTATTCGGTTAAACTATATCAGCTGCCAAATAAAATTGAAATTGATAATTCGGGAAAGCGAGTTAAAACATTTTATTGTTACACGACCGATAAAAAATTAATTGAACAAATTCGAATTGATTTTTATAAAAACACTATAGAACATAACAACATTTATGTTCCAGGCGATATTAAAGACCTTAAAATTAGACGGGAAGGGGATAAGCCAAACGCTAATATCTATGTAGCATATCAAAAAAATAACGCGTTGGGATTTGCTCAGTATGAGTACAAAGATTTTCATTATGTTATTTCCGATAATTATGGTTTGGTTAACTCCATTTATGACGCAAAAATCTATCTTAATAAAAATAATATTTGTTACGCCTGGTATTGGAAAAATAATAAAATTGTTCTGGCAAAAATATCAGTCGGCAACAAACCAATTGTGGAAGATATTGCGGCCATGAGCGCAAAGAATATTTATGGTATAGCTTCTTTGCCCGTTGATGCGCTAAACATGGAAAATGAATCATTGGTGGCTTTTTTTAATCAGGGGGGAGAAAATTCGGTTATAATAAACTCAGATAAAATGACGCGTCTGATAAAATCCGACAAAGTTCCTGTCGTTCTAAACTCTCTGACTGTAAAAAAGTATTTTGTCGGCGAAGGAAGATTTAATAAATTAAAGAAGATATTTATTTACGTTCCTAACCAAAGTTCGGTATACGTTTTGGACTTTCTTAAAAAGGGGAAAAGTTTAATTTTTACTAAGCTAATAAACGCCGCTAATATAGATGATTTCTTTATAAAAAACATGAATGGAAAAGATTTCCATATCATTTATACCGACGGCAACGAACACAATATAAGAATCAAAAAAATATGAAAACAATTTTGAAGCTTTCTTTGCTGGTAATGCTCTGTTATGCGCAAATATTTGCACAGAGTTATGATAAAAATAAACTTGATTCGCTGTTCAATGCCTATACCGCTATTAGAACGCAAAAAACATTAAAAACAAATACGGTATCCGGCGCTAAACTGCCGGTAAAATGCGCAATGCCTTTGGCGGCGGAAATAAAAATAAATCTTAATAATTTCAACGCGGTTCAAAAAGCTGTTCTCAAACCGTTGTTAGACAGGCCGCAGATGCAAACAAGCATAGTTTCTCCTCAGAAGCATTATAGAATTTATTATGATACTACAGGGTATAATGCTCCCGGTTATAGCGTAACGGACTTTGCCATAGCTCTTGATTCGGCATATAATTTTGAAATTAATTATCTTGGTTATCCTCCGGCTCCGGTTAACAGCGCTACTAACGGAGATGATTATTACGACATCTTCGTAGTAAATTTAGGCGACGAATATGGCGAGACAGACTTAGAAGATAATATCACTCCAAGCACATACTACACATATATGAAAATAGATAATGATTTTGCCGGTTTCCCTACGACCGGAATAAACGCTGCAAGAGTGACGGCCGCTCACGAATACCATCACGGCATACAGCTTGGAAATTATATTTACAGATCTGCGGATTTGTTCTTTCATGAACTAACCTCTACTTCAATGGAAGAATTTGTTTATAATACTGTCAACGATTATTATAACTATATGTCTAATTATTTTCAAAATCCGTCAAGGAGCTTTTCGGAAAATAACACTTCATACGGAGACGGATACGATCTTGCAATATGGAATATTTTCCAGAAAGAAAAATTTGGTTTTGACGTAATTAAACGGGAATGGGAGCTAATGAGGCAGTATCGTGCTATTAAAGCTATTGATATGACTTTGAAAGAGCAAAACGCGACATTTATTGAGCAGTATAACGTATTTGGGTTATGGTGCTATTTTACAAAAAGCAGAAGCGTTGCAAATAAGTATTTCCCGGAAGCGGCAAATTACCCGTTAATCAAGACTAACGCCAACTACTACATGGCTCCTCCGTCTACTACTGATATTAGTATGACTTCTTATGCGGCTTCCAATAATTATCTGAATATAATGAATACTTCGGCAATGGATACGCTGATGATAGTTGTTACCAACGGAGACGTACAGGCCGCTGTTGCAAGCTCCGACTCAACGGAAAGCTGCGCGTTTAGTTTAAGCAATTCCAGCCGGTCGGGTTATTCGCAGATAAGCTCCTCATATTACACTAAATTAACTCCGGCCGATAATCTTTATTATTGGCTCCAGAGCGGAATATTAAATAATGTAATTTTAGATGGAAATATTGTAAGCAGCCTTGCCAATATTGATTATCCTTTTCCATCGCCGTTTAGTTACAAAAAGAATTCGCAGATATATATGCCTGTAACAAATTCCGAAGTCGGCGTAGTGGATTTTAATATTTATTCTCCGTCTATGAAACTGGTTTATTCATCATCTCAGCAGGTAAAGAAATATTTGAATAATAAAGTAATTCAATGGAACGGTCTTGATAAAGACGGCAATAAATTAGCTTCTGGCGTGTATATTTACGCTATCAGAGCCGCAGGCGAAACCCTTAAAGGCAAGCTGGTAATTGTTAAATAGCCGGCTAATTATATTAAGAAGGGGGTAATTGTGTCATTATTATACGGGCGTAAAAGACCCTATTTGCGGAGCTCTTGAATATGAAAAAATTTTTAAAACTGATTTTGGTCTCAGTTGTATTTAGCTTTCAAATATTTGCGCAGAACTATACTAAAAATCAGCTCGATTCTTTGTTCAACAGATTCGTAGCTCTAAATACTTATAATGTAAATAGGGCAAAACTATTATCAGTTCGCGAGAAGCCTGTAAAGTGTCTTACTTCTTTAGCTGTTGAAGTAGTAAGAAATTTTAATAATTTTACCTCATATCAACAGAGTATTCTAAAACCGTTAACAGAAAGACCAAGCCTTAATACAAGCGTTATTACTCCGCAGCGACATTTTAAAATACATTATGACAGCGCTGGTTATAATGCGCCTACTTATAGCGTTCCAGAGCTTGCCGAGGCTCTTGACTCTGCTTATAATTTCGAGATTAATTATTTGGGCTATCCTCCGCCTCCATCTGACGATACGGCTGGCGGCGATAGTTTATATGATGTTTATGTAACTTCGGCCTTTGGCGGCTATGGATGCACGACTCCCGAGATTTTTACCGGAGAAACCTGCACGACTTATATGAAGATAAGAAATGATTTTTCAGACTCTTTAATATACCGCACGCTTGGCATAAATGCCGCAAGAGTAACCGTAGCTCATGAATTCCATCATGCAATACAAATGGGCGAATATGTTTATAGATATGCCGACCGTTATTTTCATGAGTTAACTTCAACGTCAATGGAAGAATTTGTCTTTAATACTATTAATGATTATTACCAATATTTGGGTAATTATTTCAATCAGCCCTCAAGGTGTTTTGCAGAAAACAGAGTAGATGAAAACAACGACGGTTATGATCTTGCCATCTGGAACATCTTCCAGAAAGAAAAATTTGGATTTGGCATTATTAAGCGCGAGTGGGAACTAATGAAGGAACACAGGGCAATTGAAGCGATAGATATGGCTCTGAAAGAACAGAATACTACATTCATAGAGCAGTATAATGTTTTTGGATTGTGGTGTTATTTTACAAACATAAGAAGCGTTCCCGGTTCGTATTTTCCTGATGCGGCAAATTACCCGTTGATTATTCCAGGGCTGAATTGCCAGATGTACTCGTCCTTAAATTTAGATATGAACGCCTATGTGGCGTCCAATAATTATATAAATATAATAAATGTTCCGCGGTTAGATACGCTTATGATGCTGATTACAAACGGCGATGTGCAAAAGGCGATAGATAATACGAATTCAACAGAAACATTTTCATTTGGTTTATACAATACAAATCAGACGGGGGCTGTACAGATAAGTCCTGCTTATTATGCTAAACTTAGTTTGGCGGCTAATCCATATTTTTGGTCGTTGGGCGGAATATTAAATAACAAAATTCTTGACGGAAATAGCGAAACCGGGCATCCTAAAATTGAATATGTTTATCCATCTCCATTTAATTATAAAAAGAACTCAATGATCTATTTCCCAATTACAAACTTAGAAGCCGGAGTTGTAGACCTTTATGTCTATTCGTCTTCAATGAAGCTTGTATATTCGTCATCGCAACAGGTAACTAAGTATCTGAACAATAAAATAATTCATTGGAACGCTTTTGATAAGGATGGAAATAAATTGCCGACAGGAGTATACATATACGCTATCAAAACTGCGGATGAAACATTAAAAGGCAAGTTTGTTATTATTAAATAATTAAATGCAATTTTTATTTATATTGTACAATTCTAATTAATGAGTAATTATTTGCTTAAAATTGAAAACGTTAGCCGGAGTTTTGGAAGAAGGCTTATTTTTAAGGACGTTGATTATGTCTTTAATTCTAACGGCATATATGGCGTTTCAGGTTCAAACGGTTCAGGCAAATCTACTCTTGTTAAAATTATTGCTGGCGTATTAAGCCCCTCCTCTGGCAAAATAATTCATTCCGCGGGCGGTTTAAATATTTCTTCAGAAAAATTGTATAACCATATCGGGTTGGTTTCTCCTTATTTAATTTTATATGATGAATTTTCGGCCGAAGAAAATCTCAAACATATTGCACAGATCAGAGGAATAGAATATCCGGCGCAGAAAGTAAATAAATTGCTTGAGCGGCTTTTTTTATTAGAACGGAAAGACGATTTAGTAAGAGGATATTCTTCCGGCATGAAGCAGCGTTTGAAATTTATATTTGCGCTGATGCACTCGCCTGAACTAATAATATTGGACGAACCAACTTCTAACTTAGACAACGCCGGTAAAAAAACCGTATATGAAATCATAACCGAAGAATCCAAGGCAGGCATTGTTATAATTGCCTCAAACGAAGAAAATGATTTGGCGCTTTGTAAAGAAATAATTAACTTGGAACAGTTTAAGAATAAGAATGCATAATTCGGGAATGTTGTTTTATTGATGAAAGCGTATTCGTTATTTAACAAAGATTTAGCTTCGGAAATCAGAACGCGGTATGCGGTTAACTCGCTTGCAATGTTTATTCTTGTTACTATAAGCGTAATACTTTTTTCAGTAGGAAGCGAAAAAGTTTCAGAAAATTTAACAGGCGGGCTTTTTTGGGCGGTAATATTTTTTACTTCAATGTCCGGGCTTTCCCGCGCGTTCGTTTCGGAGGAAGAAAGAGGAACCGCGCTTACGCTTCAGTTAATAGCTTCGCCAACTACGGTGTTTTCGGGCAAATTATTATTTAATCTGATTTTGGTTTTTGCGATGAATATTGTCGTCGCAGCCTTGTATTCAACTCTGTTTGACGCGTTTATTATAAAAAATTTCGCTCTGTTTATAGCATTATTTATTTTAGGGAATATTGGGATAGCGGTATCTTCAACAATAATTGCCGCAATAATTTCAAAAGCCGGCTCCAAAGGAACTTTATATCCGGTTTTATCATTTCCTATTTTATTGCCCTTAATTTTAATTTTGATTGATCTGACAAAAATGGCAATGGGCGGTCTGGAGGCATATTCGGCTTATGTTGAACTGGCGGCGCTTGTTTGTTATAATGTTATAATGATTACGGCGTCGTACATGTTGTTCGATTTTATATGGAAAGACTAAAATTTTTATGAAAGAAAAATTACAGATAATCTGGCAGATGTTTCTGCTATTATTGCTAGGGTTTGTTTCTGTTGCCGGGATAGCTTTTCCGGTTGTTGCAAAACCTTTATCCTGGTATGAGTTTCCGCTAATACCCGGCTTAGGAGAGAATGTGAAAATTATATTTTTCCACGTTCCAACTGCCTGGCTGACTGTTGTGGCTTTTCTTGTATCGACAATTTATAGCGTTAAGTATTTAAGAGAAAAAAATCCTGACGACGATGCAAAAGCTTATGCTGCAATGCAGATAGGCGTGATATTCTGCATCCTTGCAACCGTAACCGGGGCTGTGTGGTCAAAATTTGCGTGGGGGCAGTACTGGAGCTGGGATCCGCGCCAGACGAGCATATTCGCGCTTCTGCTGATTTATGGGGCTTTGTTCGCTCTGCGCTCCTCTATTGAATCCGAGGATAAAAGAGCGGCTCTTTCTGCTGTTTATTCTGTAATTGCATTTTTAACTGTGCCGTTTTTTATTTTTATTATGCCCAGAATTATGAAGGGGCTTCATCCGGGTTCTGCCGACGATACTAATAAAGGACCGATTTTAGATTTTAAAATGAATTCTAATATGCTTCTTATATTTTTTCTTTCTTTAGCCGGATTTACTCTTTTGTTTTATTGGATGTGGCGTATAAGTTATAAATCAATTATTCTTAAAGATAAAATTAACAAACAAATAAACTGAGGCGGAATTTGGAAGGGCTTTATTCTTTTCTTGAAAAAAACTCGATCTTTATAGTGATGATTATTGTTTTGATCGTGTGGATTGGCGTGTTTGGATATTTGTTTAGTTTAGATAAAAGATTGAGATTTATCGAAAAAAAATTAAAGGAAAAGAACAGGTGAAACAGAAATATATTTTTGGAAGCGTAATAATAGCTGTATTTCTTGGTCTTCTTGTTTTTCTTTTCACTCAATCCAACATAAAATACGAAAGTAATTTTGGCAGCATTATTGCCAGCGGAAAAACTGTAAAGGCTGCCGGCGTTTGGGTTAAAGAAAAAAAATATGAGGCTGATAAGATATCTGATACGTTTTCTTTTTATATGAAGGACGAAACAGGCGCCGAAATGAAAGTGGTTTGTAAGGGCTCTGCGCCGAATAATTTTGAAACCGCTACAAGCGTAGTGGTTACAGGAAAATTTGAAGACGGATATTTTCACGCTACAAATATTCTGACTAAATGTCCTTCAAAATATCAGGATCAGCTGAAAACAAAAGTTTAGTCCCTGGCAAAAAAAATACGGCGTTATCTACTCTCTTTTAATAATTGAAATAGAAGGAACGGTATGGTTGGAAGTATTGTAATAACTATGGCTTTAGCCTTTAGTATTCTCTCCATGATTTTGTATTATCTTTCTTTTTGCGGAGCGCAGAATACCCTTAATTATGCAAGGCTTTTCTACCATTTCATGTCGATTCTTGTAATTATCGCTTCTACTATTCTACTCTATTTAATTCTCACCCAGCAATATCAGTACGCGTACGTTTATAATTACAGCAGCTCTGACTTGCCGATCGGTTATAAAATTTCAACTTTCTGGGCGGGGCAGGAAGGAAGCTTTATGCTGTGGCTTTTGCTGACTTCAATAGTTGGAATAGTTCTTCAGTCCTATTCTTCAAAGCGAGGAGACCTGGAAGCGCGCGTAATGGCAGTGTTTGCTCTTTCTACTACTTTTCTTTTGTTAATGGTTTCGCCTTTATTTAAAAACCCTTTTGCTTATTTATACGCCGAGTCTGGCTTTATTGATATTAAAAATATTAATCCCTCTTATATAATGCAGGCATTTTTAGAACCGTTCAGATTTATAGACCAGAATTCGCAGCAAAGCTATGTTAAGATGGGACCGGAACTGTACGCGGCTCTTAAATCGGCTGGAATTTCAATGAGCGATTTTGTTATTCAGGGGAAAGGTTTAAATCCATTACTGCAAAATTTCTGGATGCAGATTCATCCTCCAATATTATTTACAGGGTTCGCGTTATCGGCTGTTCCATTTGCATTTGCTATAGCCGCTTTGATGAAGGACGATTACAGAGAGTGGGTTAAACAGGCTTTCCCATGGGTTCTTATCGGTTCAGGCGTTCTTGGTTTTGGAATTATGCTTGGCGGTTATTGGGCTTATGGGATATTAGGCTGGGGCGGATATTGGGCGTGGGACCCGGTTGAAAATGCGAGCTTAATTCCATGGCTTATAGGAGTAGCGTCTATTCATACTCTGTTGGTTCAGCAGAGAAGCATTAGCAAATCGGAAGGAGTTGGCCGTTTTGCAAAAACTAATTTAATACTTTGCATACTTACTTATGTGCTTGTTTTATACGGAACATTCTTAACGCGAAGCGGAATTCTTGGCGACGCTTCGGTGCATTCGTTTGTGGATCCTGGCAGGTTGGTTTATGTCTTTTTGATTGTATTCGCAAGCATTTTTGCTATCATCGGATTTGGCTCGCTAATTTTCAGGTGGAAATCGCTGAATAAAAAATACATTGGCGAAGAGAATATTCTTTCGAGGGAGCTTGCGCTTTTTACCGCCGCCGTTACTTTGGGAGCTTCCGCCTTAATAGTGTTTATAGGGACTTCTGCTCCCATCTTTAACGTATCTGTGGAGACTTCATTTTATAACGAGACGCACATTCCGCTTGTAATTATTATTGGGCTGCTTAATGGATTTAGCCTCGCGCTTAAATGGAAACAAGCTAACGGTAAAGATATTTTAAAAAAGCTGGCTTTGCCAATATCTGCCGCATTTCTTCTGACTTTGCTTGTTGTTGTTTTTAGCGGGATGACTGATATAATGATGATACTTATTATATTTTCAGCCGCGTTTGCTCTTTTTGTAAACGGAGAAATTGCTTTTAAGGAAATAAGCGGCAGCAGAAAAATGTTAGGGGCTTACATAGCGCATATTGGATTTGCTCTGTTTGTTCTTGGCGTTATCGGCTCTTCCGCTTATGGCAAACAGGCGGAATTAGATTTAGTAAAGGGACAGCCTGTTCAGGCGTTCGGTTATTCTCTTACATTTACCGGATACAAACTAATTGATAATAATCAAAAGTACGCTTTTATAATTAATGTAAAAAACGCAGGTAAATCTTTTGAGCTAAATCCTGTTATGTATATAAGCTCGTTTAATAATGGATTAATGCGCGAGCCTGATATAAATGTAGGATTGACAAAAGATTTTTATGTGGAGCCTAAAAGTTATGACGGGGGGGAATCTGAAAAACCTAACGAAACTCAACTTACGCTTGAAAAAGGAGGAGCTGCAGAATTTCAGAAAAATAAAATCAGCTATACCGATTCCTTTAAAAAAGGCGCAATGGGCTCTGAGAATTTTGAGTTTGGCGTTATACTTAAAATTGAATCGGATGGAAAAATTTATACCGCTAAACCTTCTATGAAAAGAGAGGGGGGAGAAATTGTTTTTGTTCCTTCAGAAGTTCAGGGCGCTAATTTATATGTAAAAATTCAGACTATTGATCCTGCTACTTTGAAAGCAGTTATAACCATTGCTAAGCTTGTAAATAAAGACGCTGATAACCCGGCGCCGCCAAGGGAAATGTTATCGGTTACTGCAAGCTCTAAGCCGTTTGTAAGCTTTGTTTGGATAGGAGTTGTTATAATGGCGGCAGGATTTTTTATTTCATTTTTAAGGCGTTCAAAAGAGTCGGCGGTTTAATTGCTTTGCTCTTTATTAATGTCTGAAATTATTCTATAGCAGCAGTACGTAAAAAAGGGAGCGGCAAAGACGTCAATTGAATAATGCACATGCTGCAATAAAACTGAAACAGCTACAAGAACGGCGCTGATTAAAAGATATATTTTTATAAACTTATTTTTTACTGCAAGAAAAAGTAAAAAAAGCGTGGCCGTGTGTCCGGAAAAAAATAAGTCTTTTGTAAGCAACTTTGCCGGGCCAAAGAACTGAACAAACGGATCGGCAAGCGGAATCATTCCTCCCGGAGCTTCAAATGGCAAAAGACGCATTGCTACTATGCGCGTAAATATAACTGCGGCGTAAGCCTGCAATGCAATTATAAGCCGTTTTGGATTATGTGAAAGTTCAAAAGTTCCAACAAGTAATCCGGAATAAATTAAAAGAAAAATAAACCAAGTTAAATTAATTGGTTTAACGCAATTTAAAATCGGGTCGTTAAGCGCAACACCCTGACGCGCCTCAACAAAATTTAAAAAATTTGTCAGCGTTATTAGAGCGGCTGCAAGCAGCAGCGCCGAAAATAGAATTTTTAATTTAAATCCTTTTTCGTCTAAAGCGTCTTTCCAAACCTGAAGAAAATTATTCTCAGCGTAATTCGTATCTATAGCCATTATCGTTTCCCTGGTTGAAAATGCAAAAAAAAAGCTTCTTACAACATCAGGTTATAAGAAGCTTTTATAAACTAAATAAAACAGATGTTATTTGCCGTTCTTTTTCTGTCTGGCAAGAACTTCATAACTACGAAGCTTATCTTTGTAATAGTTATTATTATTCTGTTGAGGGATGTTCAAAGCCGAATCGGAATTGCCGTCCCATCTTCTGCAAATATAGATTGGTTCGTAAATTCTGCCAATCTGATAATTTCTGGAAATTGCTAAACCTACTCCATAATCTTCGCCGTAGCTTACATTTGGAATTTTGATTTCGCGAAGAACTGGAGTATAAAAAGCTCTTGGAGCTCCAAGACCGTTAATTCTTAACGCGTTGTTTCTGCCGTTATCAGGAGTCCATTCTTTATGGTCAATTACTCCAGGAGGCAGGTCGTTAAGATCAAAATCTGTCAGCTTGTAAGAGCCTACAACCATAGCGCATTTTTCTTTTCTGAAAGCCGCTACAACTTTTGTTAAAGTATTTTCGTCAAAATAAATATCGTCGCTATCAAGCTGAACTGCATATTTACCGCACTTAGCGTTATGTACGGCTTCATTCCAGCATCCGCCAATTCCAAGGTCTTTTTTAGCAGGCGTCACATGAATAATTCTGTCGTCTTTTTTAGCAAGTTCATTTAATATTTCAGTAGTGCCGTCGTCAGAAAAATTATCAACTACAATTAAGTTAAATGGGAAGTCTGTTTTTTGTTTTAGCACTGAATTAACTGCGTCGGCAATAGTTTTAACGCGGTTTCTTACAGGGATAATAACAGAAGCTTCAAACTCAAATTTCCCTTCGGTTTCTTTAACTTCTTCAAATTTTGGAGCTAAGTAAGCGCCAATTTTTTTCAGGTGCTCCGTAGCTGTAACTTCCATCTCGATCTGCAAGTCTCTGTTTTTAGGGTTAACATAGTCAAATAGTTTATCTCCTGATTTTCTGGAGTCTAATTCAACTGAAGAATAAAGATATTCCTGAATATGAACAAGAGGAGCTTTTTGTGAAATCTTTAATCTTAAATCATATAAGCCTGAAAATTTATAATCAGGATTTCCGTCTGCAAGAGCGATTTTAAGATTTTCGCTATTTATCAATAAAACGGGTCCGAAGTTAAAATCGTCGCGGATACTTCCTATCTGATAATCGATAACAGGATGAGTAGTTCTTACGTCGTTTTTAATATCGTAATAATCGGAGTAAATAAAACCTGCTCCGGTCATTTCGCTTACACTGATAAATCTTTCAAGCGTAAACTGCCCTAACTGGATAAGCGTATCCTGAGTTAAAACGAAAGAGTATTTTGAATTAGATTTTTCTTTAATCAGCTCCATTGTTTTAGAGCTAAATGGATTATCTACGTTCAGTAATTCACAATTGCTCAGCGGTTTTAATGAACTGTCTCCGCTGATAAGATATATTTTCTCAACTAAGTTAGTCTTAATTAATTCATCAACAGTCTGTTGTGTATAGCTATTACCATTATATGGTACAAATGCAACGACCGGTTTTAACATTTATTAACTCCATGATTTTATGATATGTAAAATTAATTAAAATACCTTATATTACAAAATTGTTAACTTTAGAGTAACACATAATATTTATTAATTCTTAACAAACGGTAATGTAATATTATTTAAAAAACAGGATAATTATGAATTCTACGATGGTATTGTTGATAATAGGGTTTGCAGCGGGGATATTAAGCGGACTTGTGGGCGTTGGAGGCGGAATTATTGTCATTCCTGCGCTGATTTATTTTTTAGGCTTTTCGCAGCAACAGGCGCAGGGGACAAGTCTTGCATTTTTACTTCTGCCAATTGGCATATTTGCAGTGATGAATTATTATAAAGCAGGTTTTGTGGATATAAAAGCGGCTGCAATAATGTGCGCTACTTTTGTTCTTGGCAGCTATTTATCGTCTTATATGGCTGTGACCATTCCCGCAATTTATCTTAAAAGAACGTTTGGCGTGTTTACATTTTTAGTCTCGCTAAAGTTTTTGATTGGGAAATAGCATAGCGCTTTTTAGAAAAAATATTGCGCCGGATAATTTTCCGGCGCCCCCACAGGGGATTCTACTATTTATTGCCTTGAAACGGGCTCTGAATTTGCTATTTTTAGACCATGTATAATATAATTAAGATATTTTTAATTATATCCTGCTTTCAATGCGTATGCCTTGCTCAAAGCAACGATATAAACAACCGCTTTATGCTTGGGCAGAGTTACGAGCAGGCGGGGGAATTTGAGAAAGCAAAATCTATCTATCTTGAGCTTCATAAAATTCAGCCGGATAATGTTATCTTTTTCTACGGCGTAAACAGAACTTATATCGCATTAAAAGACTATAAAAAATCTATCTCTCTGCTTGAAGAAAGACTTAAAGTATCTCCTAACAGCATTGATCTGTACGGCTATCTTGGAGCTTCATATTATTTAGATGGTAATGAAAAGGCGGCTTTTGCCGCGTGGGATAACGGCATTAAGACAGCCCCCAATTCGGAGACTACTTACAGGGCTATGGCAAATTTTGCGCTTGATAGACGCGCCTTTGAAAAAGCTATTGATATTCTAAAAAGAGGCAAAGCGATATCCAAAGACCCCAAAACTTCAAGTTACGAGCTGGCGAACCTTTATACGCTGACAATGCAGTTTAAAGAAGCGGCGGAAGAATATTCTGGTATACTGCTGACTTATCCAAATCAGCTTGATTATGTGGAGTCGAAAGTATTTACGTACATGCTGAAACCGGAAGCTCTTGATATTACAATAAAAGTTTTTGAAGATAGGAAAAAAGAATCGGTTACAGCTTTTTATTATCTGTTAAGTTATCTTTATCTTGAGCAGAAGAATTACGATAAAGCGTTTGAGTACTACTTGTGGCTTGATAGAAAGCTAAACAGAGAAGGAGCCGAGCTTTTCAGCCTTGCGCAAAGAGTATTGAACGACGGAAACGATGGTTTTGCAGCAAAAGTATTTGGTTACATATTAGATAATTATCCTTCTAATTCCTCTTTCTATTCGGCGTCAAAGCTTGGTTACGCAAAAAGCCTTGAAGCAAAATACGAAAAAGACGCGGCTGATAGCGTACACGACTGGTTAGATTTTAATGTACGCAAAACAAGTCATGAAGGGGATTATAAAAAAATATTAGAAATTTACTCCGGTCTTATCAAACTTTATCCATATTCGGAGGTCGGCGGAGAAGCATATTACAGAATTGGAAAAATATATTTTGAGAAATTAAATAATCCTGAAAAAGCGAAAGAAAATTTTGATCACATAATAAGAGACTTTACGCTCGCAAACTTTTATTCGTCCGCTTGCAATCTGATGAGCCAGATGTATTTAGTTAAAGGCGACCTGGATTTATCCCTTGAGTACTTAGGCAAAATTACTTCTAATAACCGCAGCTCTGAGGATCAGAAAAACGAAGCTACGCTGAATAAAGCAAAAATAAATTATTATAAAAAAGATTTTTCTGGCGCAAAAAGACTGCTGGAGGGGATAATGACCAACCTTCAGGATAACAGCGCAAACGACGCGCTGGAGCTTTCGCTGCTTATTAACACGACGATTGACGATTCTCTTGGATTATCGGAATTCGCTTCGGCGGAGCTTTTAGCTGAAAGAAATTTGTACGCAGAGGCGTCGGAAAAATTCAGATTGATTTCATTAAAAAAGCAGAATTTCGTTTTAAGCTCTCTAGCCTTAATTTATCAGGCTGAAATTCAGCTTGCCGGCGGCCAATACAACGAAGCTTTAGAAACGCTAAACAAAACTTCCGAAGAAAAAGAACCTAATATTTATGCTGATAAAGCGTTATATTTAAAGGCTAAAACTTATCAGTATATGTTGAATGATATCCCCAAGGCGATTGACAACTATCAGTCGTTACTGGCAAAATTTCCAAGTTCGTTATATTTGGAAGATTCAAGAACAGAAATAAATAAATTAAGAAATAAATCAAGTTGAAGAGAAATAAATGGCAAAGAAAAGTATACAGCAAAAAGTAGTTAAATGTTCATTTTGCGGAAGAGACGGAAGCGAAGTAGGCAGCATGATAGCGGGTCCCGATGTTTATATATGCGATATATGCATAGGCAGCAGCGTTGATATTTTAAAAAACAACCTTGCGGCAGTAAGCGTTAAACCTGCAAAATCTGCGGCTATATCTCCTGAATTTATAAAGAAAACTCTGGATGAACATGTAATAGATCAGGAAAGAGCCAAGAAGGTATTGTCAGTTGCTGTTTATAACCATTATAAACGAATTAATTCAAAAATGTCTTTTTTTGAATTGGACGACGTTGAAATTGAAAAAAGCAATATTTTGCTTATTGGACCAACAGGCGTCGGTAAAACTTTATTAGCTCAAACTCTCGCAAAGATTTTAGACGTTCCGTTCGCTATTGCCGACGCTACTACCGTTACTGAGGCTGGATATGTAGGCGACGACGTTGAAACAGTGCTTGTTCAATTATTGCAAAATTCAGATTACAACCTTGAAAGAGCGCAAAAAGGAATTGTATACATTGACGAAATTGATAAAATAGCGCGTAAGAGCGAAAGCTCTTCAATTACGCGCGATGTTTCGGGCGAGGGCGTTCAACAGGCTTTGCTGAAAATACTTGAAGGCACTATTGCAGGAGTTCCGCCGAAAGGAGGCAGAAAGCATCCTGAACAAAACCTTATAAACGTTAATACAAAAAATATTTTATTTATAGTAGGCGGCGCGTTTGAAGGAATTGAAAGAATAATTTCATCTCGTATCAATCAGAATAAAATGGGTTTCACTTCCGATATTCAGGAAAAAGACACTCTATCCGATAACGATCTGCTCGCTCTTGTTCAGCCGGAAGATTTATTAAAATTTGGACTGATCCCTGAGCTAATAGGCCGTATCCCGGTCGTGGCTCCATTACGGTCTCTTTCGGAAGAAGCGTTAACTAAAATCTTACTTGAACCAAAAAATGCAATCTTAAAACAGTACAAAAAATTATTAAAGATTGAAGGCGTTCAGCTTGAGTTTGATCCTTTCGCAATAAAAGCCATTGTGCAAAAAGCGATTGAAAGAAAAACAGGCGCGCGCGCTTTACGTTCTATAATTGAAGACTTTATGATTGATATTATGTATGAAGTGCCTTCTCTTAAAGAAATTGGCAAATGCATAATTACTAAAGACGTTGTTGAACAAGGCGCTAAGCCTATTTATCTTGAAGCTGAAAGAAAAATAGCTTAAGATATTTTCATTAAATGATTAAACGATTATTAATATTATTTGTTCTTGCCGCAGCGAGTATTTTTGGACAGGCGAAAATCCTTATTTATATGGATCTGAACCAGACAGACCATCTCCGCGCTTATGGAATTACATTCAATGTTCTGAATGCCGGAGAAAAAGCCGATTGGCTTTTGAATTACCGTGGGGGCTCGTTTTTACTGAACTATTCAGAAAAAACAGCCGCTGAATGCAGAATTGAAGGAGTGGCGTTTCAGGAGATTTCCGCTTCTGAAGCCGCTCAGATTTATTCGCTCGTCCAAAGCGAAGACCAGAATATGGACGTGGTGAGGCTGGAGAAAGCTCCTAAAATTGCAGTTTATGTTCCGCCTGGATTTCAACCCTGGGATGACGCGGTTACTATGGTTTTAGAATACGCCAAAGTGCCTTATACTAAAATTTGGAACGACGAGATACTACGCGGCGACCTTGAAAAATACGACTGGCTTCATCTTCATCATGAAGATTTTACCGGGCAATATGGAAAGTTTTACGGCAGTTTTAGCAACGCTCCATGGTATGTTGAAACGCAGATGCGCTATGAAGCTGACGCCAAAAAAAATGGTTATAAAAAAGTTTCTGAAATGATGCGCGCCGTTTCGTTTACTATAAAAGATTATGTGGGCAAAGGCGGATTTTTATTTGCTATGTGTTCTGCAACTGATTCCTACGACATAGCCTTAGCCGCCAAGAACGCTGATATATGCGACAAAATGTATGACGGCGACGCTCCAGACGCTAACGCTCAATCGGAACTTGATTTTTCTCAATCGTTGGCGTTTGAAAATTTCAAACTTGAAATGAATCCTTATGTATATGAATACAGCGATATTGATATACAACCGGTCGAGATAGGAAGTCAGGAAAACGATTATTTTACTCTTTTCGATTTCTCCGCCAAATACGATCCAGTGCCTTCTATGCTTACGCAGAACCACGCAAATGTTATAAAAGGCTTTATGGGGCAGACTACAATGTTTCGCAAAAAACTCATAAAAAAATCTATTATTATCATGGGCGAAAGGGAAGGGATGGATCAGGTAAAGTATTTGCATGGCAATTACGGCAGAGGCGTTTTTACCTATTATGGCGGGCACGATCCTGAAGATTACCAGCATTTAGTCGGCGATCCTCCAACAGATTTAAATTTGTACAAAAACTCTCCCGGCTACAGACTGATATTAAATAATATATTGTTCCCTGCGGCCACTAAGAAAAAGCAAAAGACCTAAAAACAAAGCGGAAAGATTTATGCGCTATATAAAAATAAAAGGAACCGAAGAAAAAATTCCTATAGGCAATATTGTATGCGCCGGAAGAAATTATGCCGATCATGCAAAAGAGCTTGGCAATGAAGTTCCGGATAGACCTGCGCTTTTTATAAAGCCTGTTTCTTCCGTTATTCAATCAGGCGAAAAAGTAGTTCATCCCAATTATTCTACGAATCTACATCACGAAGTTGAATTGGTTTTGCTAATTGGCAAAAATGTTCGACATGCCAACGACGCTCAGGCTGAAGAAGCTATAAAAGCATATGGAATAGGACTTGATATGACTCTTCGCGATTTGCAGTCGCAGGCGAGAAAGGAAGGGAATCCCTGGTTTATATCAAAAGGGTTTGATACTTCTGCGGTGTTATCGGAATTTGTATTAAAGGGAAACTACAAACTTACGCTTGACGAAACTATTACTCTTTCAGTAAATGGCGTTTTAAGACAAAACGAAAAACTGAATAAACTTTTATTTGGACCGGTAAAGCTTGTAAAATATATCTCTTCTCTAATTACTCTTGAAGAAGGAGATATTGTTTTCACCGGAACTCCGGCAGGCGTTGGCAAAGTAATTCCAGGCGATAAAATAAAAGGCGAAATTAGCGGAATAGCTTCCGTTGAAACGGAAATAATTTCGGAATAAACTTATTCCAAATTTCAGAGTTTTTCAGTCCCCAAGGTTTAACAAAAATAATAGGCTACTGATTAAGAGTTAAATCCATATGTCGATTGTCATAGTGAGCAAAGCCGAACTACGACGTCGCCGCCTTCGACTGCGCTCAGGCTGACTTTTTACTATCTCATCATTCAGAATATAAAAAATGCCCGGATTGTAAAACCCGGGCATCTCAATAAAAACCAGAATACAAATTATTAATTTAGCGCTTTAATAATCTGGCTATGTATTTCAGGCGAAGCGGCAATAATGCTATTTGCATTTACCGGATCGTTTCCCTGATAGTCCGTAATAACGCCGCCTGCGCCCCGTATGATGGGTATAAGAGCCATATAATCCCAGACTGACATAATAGAGTCAATCATCACGTCGGCATAACCTGTAGCCACTAAATAATAGCCGTAACAATCGCCCCAGTTTCTGTAAAGTTTTACTTTTTTAATTAATTCGTCAAACTTTTCGCCATTCTGATATTTTGCTATATAGCGATGATCTGTAGTAAGCAGCACAGTTTTGTCTAAAGAATCGCAAGGTCTTACTTTAACTAATTTATCATTTAGTTCGGCTGTATTATTATCGCCTACTAAAAACTCCTTAAGTATAGGCTGATTAATAACGCCAAAAATGGGTTGGCCGTTTTTCAGGAGGGCAATAAGAGTGCCGAAAGACTGCGCGCCGCAAATAAAGCTTTTGGTTCCGTCTATAGGATCAAGTATCCACTGGTACTCAGCGTCTGCGTTATGTTTGCCAAATTCTTCGCCAAGTATTCCATGCGTTGGGAATTCTTTCATTATCAGTTCTCTCAATTTTTCTTCAGTTTTTTTATCGGCAATAGTAACTGGAGAAAGATCGGCTTTTGACTCGATATTAAACTCGGTTCTAAAATAGCTTCTGATAATTTTTCCGCTTTCTTCGGCGAGATATTTTGCAAATGGTTTAAATTCTGTGTAGTTCATTATTATATTCTTTTTATTAATGATAATAAAAATAAGCAGAACAGCGAATTAATAAAACTATTTTTATCTTTAAATTTTAATTTTTACCGTATAACTTACTAATATCAATATTAACTTTTAGGATTCTAAATGAATTTGAGAAATAAAACGGCCATTATCACCGGAGGCGCAATGGGGATAGGGTTAGCGACCGCCAAACGGCTGATAAAGGAAGACTGCATTGTTACTTTATGGGATATCAACGAAGCGGCTCTTAAAGAGGCCAAACAGGAATTGGAAAAAATAAACGGACGAGTCTTTATACATATATGCGACGTAACCGATAAAAACAGAATTAACGAACTAGCTAAAACTGCTTATGATGAGATGGGGGACGTAGATATTCTTATTAATAATGCCGGTTATGTAAAAGGAGGAGAAATTCTCGAACAGCCGGTTGAAATCTGGGAAGCTACAATTGATATAAACCTAACGGCTCTGGTCTATACTATTCAGGCGTTCTTGCCTAAGATGTACGAAAACGACAGAGGGCATATAGTAAATATTTCTTCCGCGGCTGGAATGCTTGGCGATCCTGGTTTATCGGTCTACTGCGCTACTAAATGGGCGGTATGGGGGCTTACAGAATCTCTAAGGTTTGAAGCGTTTAATAATAAAAAATTTGGCGTAAAATATTCTTCAATTCATCCCAGTTTTCTTGCCAAAGGTTTATTTGCTGGAGCCAAGCTTGGTCCTTTGGGAAATCTGATTGTGCCTTTGGTTAAAGATCACGACGTTATTGCAAAAGCGATTGTTGAATCCGCATTAAAAAAAGGGAGCTATTCTCCCAAACGTCCTCGCACATTAAACCTTGTTTTAAGATTGCGGGCGGCGCTTCCAGATAAATTATTTCAAAAAGTTTTAGTAGTGATGGGCGTGACAAAAAGTATGAAAACATGGAAAGGCAGAACAACAGATAATAAGGAAGAGAAATAAAATGCCAGAAACAAAAGAAACGATTTCAATTAATCCGGCGACTGGAGAAACAATTGGCTCTGTAAAAGAAAATACAATTGAAGAGTTAAGCGCAGCAGTTTTAAAAGCTAAACTTGTTCAAAAAGAATGGGCGGAAATAAGTATTGCCGATCGGGCTAAACATCTCATATTAATACGAAATTATATCGCCGTAAATGCCGGACGTATTGCGGAAGTAATTTCGCGCGATAATGGCAAAACAAGAATTGACGCCTTAAGCGCCGAAGTAATACCGGCGGCTATGGCGGCTGATTATTATGCTAAGAAAGGAATAAAAATCCTTGCAAGAAAACATTTAAGGCCGGGGAATTTAGCGTTCGCAAATAAAAAAAGTTATGTGGATAGAGTCCCGTTTGGAGTAGTTGGAATAATTAGTCCATGGAATTATCCGTTTGCAATTCCGATTAACGAAGTTCTGATGGCTCTAATTTCCGGCAATGCAGTAGTTCTAAAAGTAGCTACGCAAACGCAGCAGGTCGCAAAAATATTAGAAGAAGTCGTAAATGCGGGCAAACTTCCTGAAGGTTTATTCAGTATACTAAACATACCAGGCCCAATAGCGGGGGACGCATTTATAGAAAGCGGAATCAGTAAATTATTTTTTACAGGCTCAGTCCCGGTTGGTAAAAAGCTAATGGCTAAAGCTTCGGAAAAATTAATTCCTGTTTCGTTAGAGCTTGGCGGCAACGACGCAATGATAGTCTGCTCGGATGCCGATATTTACCGGGCAGCAACCGGAGCAGTATGGGGAGGCTTTTCTAACTGCGGGCAATCGTGCGGAGGAGTTGAAAGAATTTATGTGGAAGCAAAAATTTATGACGACTATATGAAAGTTTTACGCGAAAAAACTGAAAAGCTTCGTATAGGTTTTGATAAAAATTTTAACGTTGACGTTGGCTCTTTAACAACTGAATTGCAGCTTAATACAGTTAAAAGGCATGTGCAGGACGCTTTAAGCAAGGGCGCAATAATAACCGCAAAAGCTGATCCGCAACCGGGGAACGAAAAAGGACTTTTTCTTCCGGCAGTTGTTCTTGAAAATGTCGCCGACGATATGATAACCATGCGAGAAGAAACTTTCGGTCCTGTTCTTGCAGTTCAAAAGGTTGAGGATATTAATGAAGCGATCGCTAAAACAAACGACTCGAATCTTGGATTGACCGCTTCGGTGTGGACGCGCGACAGAAAGAAAGCTCATTTAATCGCCTCTAAAATAGAAGCTGGCGCCGTTTCTATTAACGATCATCTTATGAGTCACGGGCTTGCAGAAACGCCATGGGGCGGCTTTAAACAGTCCGGTATTGGCAGAACTCACAGTTATATCGGTTTGGAAGAAATGACCCAGCCCCGCGTTGTGGTTGACGATATTATGCTAGGCGTGCGGAAAGATATTTGGTGGCATCCTCACAGTAAAGAAATTTACGATGGACTGATTGGCGTAATAAATTTTCTTTATCTTCAAAATATGAGTAAGCGAGTAGACGGCGCTATTGCTGCGGCAAAATTATTCATGCGGAGTTTTAAGGCTGATTAGCCTTTATATTATGGCGCGTTAGAAATTTTATCGCAATGTCCTTACAGGTTTTGCATTCGTAGAACAGACTTTTAGTCTGTTAGCTTTGCGCAAGCAAAGCGGGCGTTATCTGCAAGAAGCAAGGATGCGAATATATGCCAGTCTTTTGGGGGATAGTAGAGTAAAAAAAAAATAAAAAGCGGCAGACTGAAAGTCCGCCGCTACGAATACTCTATTTAAAGTCGGCTTATATTTTCCATATCTTGATTTTGTTTGGCGCATTTAAAATTTGTTGTAATGAGCTTGTGAGTATTGCATTCGTAGAACAGACTTTTAGTCTGTTAGCTTTGCGTAAGCAAAGCGGGCGTTATTCGCAATAAGTACGGATGTGAATATATGCCAGTCTTTTTGGGGAGAGTAGAGAAAAAAAATAAAAAAGCGGCAGACTTGGGAGCTGAGCTTTGTCGAAGCAAAAGTCCGCCGCTATGAATCTTGATTTTGTCCCCTCCTTTTTAACCCAAATTGCGCAATAGGAAAAAGTTCTAATGCGTAGCATTAGAAAAACAGTTGCATAAGAACATATAAAATAAGAAGTTAAGGTAAAGAATAAATTTTAATAGT
>WSSedL1CaDRAFT_10000069_pt1 | contig 60401 bp, 49 predicted proteins | sample WetSurSL1Cattail_FD_9464 | JGI IMG/M metagenome (IMG submission 9464)
CATTTGATAGACTACTCGCTCTTACCACTTCTTACAAATCAAATTTTAAGCATATAACATATAGAAAATTGAAAACTCAAAACTGTATACTTTGCGGATAATCATATAATATTTTTCAAAATAAATAAGAAAAATATTTTGTAACTAAAATTATTTATTTAGATTTGCAACGTAAAATACATCTAATAGATACTACGGAAGAAAATAAATCGCAAATAATGCTCCGCCGTAGAGCAACAAATGAGAAATTTGTTAATCAATAAAAACGTCGTACTAGTACGAACGAGCTTTGCAAACCGAAAAACATCAGTCGTACTAGTACGAACGAGCTTCGCAGACTGAAAAACATCAGTCGTACTAGTACGAACGAGCATTGCAGACTTGAAAACATCAGTCGTACTAGTACGAACGAGCTTTGCAAGCTGAAAATGCTCATTCGTATCGATACAGCGTTTTACGAATGATGCAGAACGAATATGTAATTTTAGATATTGACATATAATTTTTTTATTTACCTTAAAATCGAAATTAGATTATGTTGAAAATTGAAGATTCTCCATTAAGTCGTTTCCAAAACGAAGAACATTACAAGTATTACACTGATGTAAATGGTCTCATTACTATTTTTACCGCTGCCACATTGCTAATTGTGACTGAGTACGAAAGTTTCAAAAAATCATACGCCGACGAAGGTGAAGCATTGAACTACGTACGCAAGAGTACTTACACCAAAATGCTTCGAGAGGCAGACACAAAAATAAACAATACCTTTGATGGTATAGTAGATGCTGTAAATAGCGGACTAAACCACTATTCTCAATCGGTCAAAGAAGCCTCTGAGCGCCTCAGAGTACTGCTGGATGCAAATGGGAATATCAAAAGAAAAACTCAACAAAACAAATCGGGAGCTACCCTGAAATTGGTATCCGAACTGAAAGGATCAACCTATGCGCCCGATGTAGATACAGTCGGACTTAATGGATGGGTGGACAAACTGGATGCTGACTATAAAAATCATTATGCATTACAAACCGGCAAGCTCAACGAACAGGATGCCAGAACACATCTGCGCATGAAAGTAGTCCGCACCGAAATAGACAGCGTGTACCGGCGTATTACCGAAAAAATAAATGCATTGATCATTGTAAACGGTGAAGCACCTTACGTAGAATTTGTAAATAAGCTCAATCTGCTTATTCACACCTACGAAAACAGCTTATCACTACGCAAGGATAAAGACAGCAGCGCTGCAACAACTCCGGAAGCAAAATAAAATAAGAATACCCGATAATAAAAAACAGGCTACCCATTTCGGATAGCCTGTTTTTAAATTTATTGTTACGATATTTTTTCTATTTCTTCTTGTAGGTCAATTTCATTTCCCTTTTTGTCGTAGAATTTGTATTGCAAAAAGCCCAGCTTCTGAGCCGCTATTACTTTACATCCTCTACCGAATTTTCGTTTCCACTGCCACTTTATCGAGAGTAAGCCTTTAGAGATATAGGCGTCTACGTAAGGGTGAATATGCAATGTAAACTCTTTAATTAATAGTTTATTTACCAGATAGTCAATTTTACTTTCCAGCTGATCGGTAAACAAGATCGATGGTTTAATTTTTCCATGTCCATAACAAGTCGGACAGGTTTCTTCAATATCAAAATGAATCACCGGACGAACACGTTGTCGCGTTATCTGTAATAAACCGAATTTACTCAAAGGCAGAATATTGTGTTTCGCTCTGTCATTAGCCATGTTTTCACGCATTCTGTCGAATAATTTCTGACGGTTTTCCGTCTCGTGCATGTCAATAAAATCAACTACAATAATGCCTCCCATATCGCGTAAGCGAAGTTGGCGAGCTATTTCATCGGCTGCTGCCAGATTCACATCCAGTGCATTGTCTTCTTGTCCATTACCTGCTTTAGAACGATTACCGCTGTTAACGTCGACTACATGCAAGGCTTCGGTGTGTTCAATTATCAGATAAGCGCCATTTTTGAACGATACGGTTTTACCAAAAGCTGATTTTATTTGTTTGGTTATACCAAAACTATCGTAAATCGGAACTTCATTCTGATATAGCTTTACAATATCTTTCCGATCGGGCGCAATCAGATTTACGTAATCGCGCACTTCGGCAAACACTGCCTGATCGTTGATATGTATATGCTTAAAACTTGGGCTGAATAAATCTCTAATTATTCCTACCGTACGACCTAATTCTTCTAAAATAAGCGTAACTCCTTTTGTTTGTTGAGTTTTGGCTACAGCTTCTTCCCAGCGTTTTACCAAAATTTTCAACTCATTATCGAGTTCTGCTACTTTTTTTTCCTCTGCAACTGTTCTTACAATTACACCAAAACCTTTTGGTGTAATGCTTTGAATCAATTGTTTGAGTCTTTGTCGTTCTTCCTCCGTTTTTATCTTTTGTGATACCGACACTTTATCGGCAAACGGAATCAAAACTAAAAACCTACCTGCTATGGATATTTCAGCAGTCAATCTTGGACCTTTGGTGGAGATAGGTTCTTTGGTAACTTGTACCAGGATTTCCTGTCCCGTTTTCAAAATGTCATTAATCGAACCGTTTTTTTCTATTTCCGGTTGCAGTTTGGTTTTCTGAATAGCAGGCGTCTTTTTACGGTCGCTCAACGCCTGCGTTGTAAATTGTGTAAGGGTGTTGAAATTGAAACCTAAATCAAGATAATGTAGAAAAGCGTCTTTGTCGTAACCAACGTCCACAAAGGCTGCATTTAAACCGGGCATTATTTTTTTCACCCTGCCTAAATAGATATTTCCCACGGCGAACTGTTCTTCTCGTCCTTCCTGGTTAAGTTCTACAAGGCGTTTGTCTTCGAGCAGCGCAATAGAAATTTCGGATGCGTTAACATCCACTACTAATTCGCTATTCACTTCTTTTGATTTTGATTGAGTTGTTTTTATAAACAAAAAAACAAACTTAAAGCCAAGATATTGCTTTAAAGTTTGTTTTCTTGGGCTTTAATAACTAAAGACCAGTAGACTTATTTTTTCTTATGTCTATTTTTTCTCAGTCTTTTTTTTCTTTTGTGAGTCGACATTTTATGTCGTTTCCTTTTTTTACCGCTTGGCATCTTAATTGTAATTAGTTAATATAAATTTTATTTTACTACGCTCACGAAGGTTTTAGCAGGTTTGAATGAAGGAATGTTGTGAGCTGGAATAATGATTGTAGTGTTTTTAGAGATGTTACGAGCGGTTTTTTCAGCACGTTGTTTGATAACAAAGCTACCAAAACCTCTTAAATACACGTTTTCATTTTTAGATAGTGAGTCTTTTACAGTTTCCATAAAAGCTTCAACAGTTGTTAATACAGTAACCTTGTCAATACCTGTATTTTTAGCAATTTCGTTTACGATGTCTGCCTTAGTCATTTCAGTAATTTTTATAAGTTAGTTAATAAATGAGATTTCCTTTTTTTTAATTCAAACGGACTGCAAATATATTGCTTTTATTCTGATTAAAAAACAATTGCAGGACTTTTTTTTTCAAAAGAGCAATTTTTTTCATTTATTCATAGCTTTTTCAATCAGTAGTTTCTCAATTTCAAACAAACTCAGATTCTGTTTCACAATTTTCCTCTGTTTATCTATTAATATGGAGTATGGAATTAATTTTACGAAACAAACTTCAGAGTTTTCAGATTTTCAATATTTTATGGCTGACACCTTTTTCCACCCCATTTGATGCATACTAACTGCATCAACCCGGAGCTCTTTATTTTTATAGAATGAAACAGCCAAAATTACAAATTCACTTCCACCACACTTGATTATATTTTGGATTTAGGCTTCAAAAAAAGCAATCACTGCTTCTGTATCTTTAATGGTCTGGTTCTAAATGAACTTGTAAAGACATAGGTTGCAACCATCCTATATATATGGTCAAATCACAAACCTTTTTATCAACCTCAGCCTCTTCCCTATTCTGATTCTCCCGGTTTTCTTCTTGAATTACGGGTGATTTAATAATTTCAATTTTGAGCGTTGGCAACAAGGCCTTACCTTTGTTGCAAAGTTGCAAATTATTCTTGCAATAAACGATACCACGAAAAAGGTGTTGTTATTCAAATCAGAGAAAATGAACTTTCAAAATAGAACTACAGAGATTTCTTACCTATTAACCGAGTGGTACAAACAAAATAAACGCGATTTGCCCTGGCGCGACATTTCGGATCCTTATAGAATCTGGATATCAGAAATTATTCTTCAGCAGACCCGTGTAAATCAAGGGATGAATTATTATCTCAGATTCATTGAACGCTTTCAAATTGTAGAAGAATTGGCTAAGGCTGATGAAGATGAAGTGCTGAAATACTGGCAGGGACTTGGCTACTACACACGCGCCCGGAATCTGCATAAAGCTGCGAAACAAGTTGTTTCAGATTTCAATGGTATTTTTCCAACTCAACATACCGATATACTGAAACTGTCCGGAATAGGAGATTATACGGCAGCTGCAATAAGTTCTTTTGCATTCAATCAACCTTATGCAGTTGTAGATGGAAACGTTTTTCGCGTTTTGGCACGGGTATACGGAATAGAAACGGCTATAGATAGTAATTCCGGGAAAAAAGAATTCACGCAGCTGGCTCAAAATCTATTATCCAAATCCGATCCGGCTTTACACAATCAGGCAATAATGGAATTCGGAGCTTTACAATGCGTACCTGCTTCGCCGGATTGCAACAATTGCCCCTTAATCTCCCACTGCCGGGCATTTGAACTGAATATTATTTCGAAATTGCCGGTAAAATCACAAAAAACAAAAGTAAGTAACCGGTACTTCAACTACCTGTTTATAGAATTCCAAGGCAATACATTTATTCAAAAACGAACAGCAAAAGATGTATGGCAAAACCTTTACGAATTTCCGCTGATCGAAACCGAACAGCTCTTAAGTTCATCGGACCTGATAGAAAATGATTATTTCAAATCTCTGTTTGACGATGTAACCGAAACCAACATCCTAAAAACATCAAACCCGATGAAACATGTATTGAGTCATCGGGTTATCTATGCGCAGTTTATTTCAATAAGGATATCAAATCTGTCAAAATCGCTCTATCAATTTAATCAAATAAAAATAAATGATCTGGATGATTTTGCCGTTTCTCGATTGATGGAATTGTTTCTGGAAAAAATAAGCTAAGAATTACTTGCTAAAAAAATAAGTCTGCACTAGCTTTTCAAACTCATTATAATCGCGATAACCTAATTCTGATTTATATTTTTCTTTAGTAGCCATAAAAACTATGGTTGGCATTGCCTGTACATTAAATCGTTGGGCTAATGCAGGTTCTTGATCAACATCTATTTTATAGACAATCAGCTTACCATTATATTTATTCTGGATAGCCTGCAAGTGAGGAGCCAACATTTTACATGGACCACACCATGTTGCATGAAAATCGAGAATAATGGGTAAATTACCAACACGCTTAAACGATTTATCTTTATTAAAATTCCAAACTTTCTGCTTAAAAGTTTGTGCATTAAGCTCTATAATCTGGACATTATTTGTCTTTTGTGCAATTGCCGCCGAGCTTACAATCATACAAAGCAGGAGCATCTGGAGTGTTTTTCTCATTTTTTATTTGCTGGTTTTTCTTGTTTCTATTTTTATTACGAACTATTAATTCAGAGGAAAATTTTTACTTCGAAGCATCTGAAAGTTATCAAACAAACTTCATCCTATTTTAGTTGTTTCTCTCTTTTGATTCTTGCAATAATATTTTGTGCTTTTTTTATTTCTTTCTGCAATTTATCCACATCCTTTTTTACAATCCACAAATGATATGTTGCAGCAATGGCTTTTTTGTCCGCATCCGGCAGGTAATACACATACGACTTTTTTCCATGCAGTGTAACTTTAATTCGCATGCCCGTATTCTGAGCTATAAATGCAGCAACCCCTTTATCAGCTTCATTTTTAAACGTCAGCGTTTCCCAATGCGAACCGGCATCATTAAAACTATGGTAAGCCGGATTTGAGACAGCCAAAGTATCAGTATGAGCATATAAATCATTAACCGATACTTCCAATGAAGTATGTTCTATTTTTCCGCCACAATAATTGCTGATCATATAAAAATCGGCATTCTCATCGACATAAGTTTTTATATAAGTCCGGGTTACATTGCTTTCGGTCACCTGCGTTTTATAAATAAAGTTACCCACTTCCTGATATTTTTTATCCTTTTCAAACCGGAAATTCTTTTGAATAGAATCAGCTTCGCGTTGTTTTGTTGGCAAAATACTATCGCAATAAGCTAAGTTGCGTGTACTTTCGCGACGCGCTATAGTGTCGGCAAGCGCAGCTGCTATACGACGTTTATCGACTAACCTTGGAAACAAAATATGTATACTGTCAATTTGTATTTTGGCTGCATTCAGGGAATTTTGATTAATAAGAGTTTCAATCCGTTTAAGCCTTTCGTCAGCCAGTTTTTCCTGTTTATGACGTGAATCACAAGATACTAAAAGTACCAAAACCAATAATAGTATAGAATTTCGAATAATACCTTTCATCATTTTATTTTTTTATAGACAAACTCATTATTATTTCAAAATAAACAAGCAAATCACAGCAACTGACATTTTATAAATTCTATCGTTCGGGGTTTTGATTTTCATCTCTTAATCGGGAATTTATTAAAACAAATAGGTCGGCTTATTCCAAAATCAGGGCATTTGTTCTAAACAATACTCCGTTTCTTTGAAAAAACGCTCCATTTCTTTGAAAAAACAACGCAGTTCAATAACAAATTATACTCATTTCCAATTTAGTAGAACTTATTCCTCAAAAAAAGACTTCCTCTGCAAGCAAATCCATCCAGATTCGAGTTTCGATTGGGGTATTTCTGTCCGTTTTGGGATTACTGCTTCAAAATTTCTTTGCAAATTTAATCGAATTTTTCAAAAGAGCCAATTTAAAGGACGAAACAAAACATCTTTTAGCGAGGCCAAATTTATTTAATCCGATGACGATTGAACAATGCGAAGCTTTATCTTATTGCCAATGAATGATAAGAGATTTATGTTCCAACAAAGAATTAAACAAAGAGTCATCGCTATCGGGTGAAAACAAACATAATTCAGCTCAATTTAGAGGAATGAACTATTCGCAAAAAAAATGACAAGTTATGGGTTAGATTTTGAATAGAATAGGACAATGCAGTCTGGACTTTCAGCCACAAATAATCAGACCTTCATTTTTTTCAACTAAAATAATCCAAATTATGGTCTGCATTTTCTTCAGTAATTGTGGTCATTTTACATATTTTGTATATCTTTGCTTTCAGTTTCTCTTAAAAAAATAAATGATGCGAAAATCGCTAATCCAGCTATTGTTTTTCATGACGTTAATCTTACAATTAACATCATGCGTCACAACGCACCAATTAAATTATTTACAGCAACCTAAAAACAAAATTCCGGCTTATAAGGATACTGTTTCATATAAGGACTATCACTTAAAAGAAGGTGATCGTTTATATGTTCAGGTGTATTCAACCGACGAGAAAACAAACACACTCTTCAATGGTTCCGGAGGATCTGGAATGCAAATGTCATCAGGTTCGGGCGAAAATACTGATTTATATACTTATTTGGTAAAATCGGATGGTAATATTAAGTTTCCGCTAGTTGGAGACGTGCAAGTAAAAGGCAAAACACTCAGAGAGGCTAAAGAAACGCTGGAAGATGCTATCAGACCTATTCTCAAACTAAACTCCGTAGACGTCCGAATGGTTGGCCGAACATTTAGTATAATTGGTTCCGGCAAAGCAGGTCGTTTCTCCTTTACTCGTGAAAAAATAAATATTTATCAGGCGCTGGCCATGGCGGGCGATCTGAGTTACTCGGCAGATAGAAGCAGAATCAGAATTTTGCGGGTCAACGAAAATGGGAATCAGGTAAAAACATTTGATCTCCGAAGTGCAGATATTATAAACTCTGAATTTTACTATTTAGAGCCCGACGATGTAATTTTTCTTCAGCCAATGAAAGAACAATTTTTCGGAGTATCCACTTTTTGGGTAGCACTGTCAACGATAATCACTACTTATTCATTAGGCTATTTTATCTATAAAAGTTTTTTCTAAAACAAGCTGACTATAATAGTTTTGCAGAACAACATCTATTGAAATCAGATTGCTGAAAACATGAGAAATAAAACGAACATATTGGTAATTATTTTATTATTGCTCACATTCACATCGTGTTACAATTATAAAAAGATGAGGTTATTGCAAGATAATAATCGGGAATTACCTGTGTATGAAAAAACAGGCTATAAAGATTATAAAATCCAGGTAAACGATGAATTGATTTACAGGCTTATCAGTTCAGATGAAACTATTTCAAAAATAATCTCATCCTCGGCTTCTTCATCCGGTCAAAGTCAGATTTCGTATCGTGTTTATACCGATGGCACTATAGATTTACCTTTCATATCTCATATTCAGGTGGTAGGGCTTACGTTGGATGAAGCAGCTGTAGTTATCGAAAACAGCTTTAAAAAATTAATACCCGATGCAGTTATAAAGTTGAGCCTTGCGAATAAAACATTTACGATATTCGGTGATGCAGGATCCGGTATTTTTCCAATTTACAAAGAGAAAATGACTATTTTTCAGGCATTATCCATGTCGGGTGATTTTAGCGAAACAAGTGACAGAAAACATATTCGCATAATTCGGGAATCAGAAAAAGGAACTCAGGTTATGGAATTCGATATTCGCCCCAGAAGTATTATTGATTCAAAATATTATTACATATATCCGAATGACATTATTTACGTACAACGTGAATTTTCCAGTTTCTATAAAGTCAACAGTTACGCAACTTTATTGACTGTTATTAATTTCTCATTTTCATTACTGTTTGGAGTTTTGAACTACAAAAAGTGATTTTATAATCCTTGTTTCACCTAATGAACCATTACAATGGAACTAAATAATCTTGAAAAACCATTTAGCAGCGAAGAAGAATCTGGCTTCGACATCATGGAATGGGCATCTTATTTTCTGAATAACTGGTATTTATTTGTTATAGGAATAATTGTTTCATTGGGATTAGCCTATGTAGAAAATCGTTCGTGGTTACCTTCTTTTCAAACAGAAGGCCGGGTTTTAATTGATGAAAATCATTCTACAGGAAATAGCTCAGAAGCCCTGATGCAAGGATTCGGTACTCAGTCCGGATATAAAAATGTAAAAAATCAAGTCATCATGTTAGGGTCTAACGATTTGGTTAGTAAAGTTGTCGACAGCTTACCTTTTATGAAAGTGGACTACATATCCAAAGGAAGTTTCAAAACCCGCACTTTATACAAAACAACTCCCATTGTTATTCAGGCTGATTACATTGCTCCTGAAGCTTATGGTGTACTTTTTAAAATAAAACTACGATCAAATGGCACTTATACAATTTCTGTTGATGAAAATAACTTGTTCAGCAAATTTCAAATTGATGGACGTTACGGTCAGCCCATTCAGCATAATTTATTCTTTCTGACCGTAAACAATGTAGACAGATACATGGGAAAATCAGAAATGTATTTCAGATTCAGGACAAAAGAATCGTTAATATCTGATTTTGCATCCCGTTTAAATTTTGGCTATGTTACTGAAGGTTCCTCTGTGTTAAAAATAGCATTAGTTAGCGACACCCCCGATCGGGATATTGACTTTATCAATAAATTGTGTGACACTTTCCTGGCCGACAATCTTAGCCGAAAAAACGATGCGGCCACAAAAACCATAAACTTCATTAATGACCAGTTAGGATTAGTGTCTAAATCACTAACAAACTCCGAAGGCAAAATGACGAATTTCAGGCAGACCAACAAAATTGTTGATGTATCCAGCCACACGAGCGATTTATTATCTAAAGCCACAAAATTTGATACTCAAAAAGCCGAACTAAAATTACGGGAAACCTATTTAGATTATTTAACTAAATATCTAAAGACTAACTTCGCAGATGGAGCCATTATAGCACCTTCAAGCCTGGGATTGAACGAACCGATGCTAATGACTTTTGTTCAGCAAATAAATGAATTATACAATCTTCGTTCCGAAGTTACCGAAGTAAATCCTATCTATCAGAAATATAGCAAACAAATAGAGACTTCTAAGCAAACCGTAATGGAGGTAATAAAGAGCATGCGTGCTTCGCTTAATATAGAAAAAAATGATTTCAAAACCAGATTAGCTGCACTTAATAAAGAGATTGAAGAGCTTCCTCAAAAAGAGCTAGAAATGGTTGCCATCGAGCGTAAATATAAAATGGATGACAACTATTATACGTTTTTTCTTCAAAAACGAGCTGAATCTGAAATTCTAAAAGCGTCAAACACACCCGATAATAACATACTTGATAAGGCCCGAATAGTTTCAATAACCAATTCGGATAAAAGGTCGAAAACAACAATGGTCTTTTTGTTATTTGGACTTCTGATACCTACCTTTATAGTCATATTAATGGAGCTGTTAAATAACACAGTTCATTCAACAAAAGATATTGAGAAAAACTCATCTTTCCAACTGATTGGAGCAGTTCGTCACACTAAAAGTACTGATCCATTAATTGTATCTAAAAATCCACGATCGGCCTATACGGAGATGTTCCGAATAATACGAACGCGTATAGAGTTCATAGTCCAGCGAAAAACAAATATTGTAATCATGACCACCTCTACCGAATCGGGAGATGGTAAAACTTATTTTTCTATCAATCTGGCTTCGGTATATGCCATGGCCAGTAAAAAAACCATCTTGATAGACATGGATATTAGAAAGCCAAGCGTCAACCAACGGTTTAATATTATTCATCCGCTGGGCATTACAAATTATTTAGTTGGTCAATGTACGCTTGACGAAATCATATTAAAACTACCCAAAGTTGATTTTGATATTCTACCGGCAGGATCTATTCCTCCAAATCCGGGAGAATTAATCCGATCGGATAAATTAGGAAAAATGTTTGAGGAACTGAGAAAACGATATGACTTCATCATTGTGGACTCCAGCCCGATTGGTATGGTAACGGATGCCTATTCATTAGCGCAACACTCTGATGTTAATCTATTCGTTGTTCGTAACGGGAAAACCAATAAAACATTCTTCAAAAAACTATGTGCTCAATTAAAATTGGATAATATACCTCAACTTTACACCGTATTGAATGATGTACTCGATGATGAAAGTAAATACACTAAATACAAATTGTATAAATACGCTTATTTATTTGGTTTCAGTTATGGATATACTTCTAAGAAAAAGAAAAGTGATGCCGAGAAGTACTTCCATTATTATCAAGATGATACGGAAATCTAAAACATTTCATTCCAACTCATTGTTTGAGCATATAAATAACTATTAAAGCGAGATTGAAATTAAAAAGACATTAACTAAACTACCAGCATTTAAATGAAAAAAGTAGCCCTTATTACAGGAATCACCGGCCAAGACGGTGCTTATTTAGCCGAATTATTACTCAAAAAAGGATATACCGTACACGGCTTGAAACGTCGTTCTTCCTTATTTAATACTGATCGTATTGATCACCTCTATCAAGATCCACATGTTGATGATCGAAACTTGGTTCTCCACTATGGCGATATGACCGATTCAATGAATCTGACTCGTATTATTCAGGAAACTCAGCCAGACGAAATTTATAACTTAGCGGCTATGAGCCATGTAAAAGTAAGTTTTGATACTCCGGAATATACAGCAAATGCCGACGGGATAGGAACTTTACGCATACTCGAAGCAGTCAGATTGCTTAATCTCACAAAAAAAACACGTATTTATCAGGCATCAACTTCGGAATTATACGGATTGGTACAAGAAGTTCCTCAGAAAGAAACAACTCCTTTTTATCCACGGTCACCGTATGCAGTAGCCAAAATGTACGCCTATTGGATTACGGTAAATTACCGCGAAGCTTATGGTCTACATGCTAGCAATGGGATTTTGTTTAATCATGAGTCTCCGTTACGTGGCGAAACTTTTGTAACCCGTAAAATTACACGTGCAGCAGCACGCATCGCCATGGGTATGCAAGATAAACTGTTCTTAGGAAATTTATCATCTAAACGAGATTGGGGACATGCCAAGGATTATGTACGCGCCATGTACCTGATTTTACAACAGGACGAACCTAGCGACTATGTCATTGCTACAGGTATTACAACCGAAGTTCGGGAGTTTGTACGCATGGCATTTGGTGAAATAGGTATTACTATCAATTTCAAAGGCGAAGGCATTGATGAAAAAGGTTATATTGGCAATATTGACGAAAATAAGTTCAAAGAACGAGTGGGAGCTGAATTTCTAAAAGCAATTGCTGAAATAAAAGAACCTATCGTGGAGGTTGATTCTAACTATTTCCGTCCTACAGAAGTAGAACTTTTAATTGGAGATGCAACAAAGTCACGTACAAAACTAAACTGGATTCCTGAATATGATCTGAAAGCCTTAGTTGAAGACATGATGCTTTCTGATGTAAAACTTATGAAAAAAGAAACATATTTGAAAGAAGGTGGATTCAGAGTGTTGAATTATTTTGAATGACCCCTAAATCCCCTAAAAGGGACATAAATACGATGAACAAAAATTCAAAAATATACATTGCCGGTCACAACGGCATGGTTGGTTCTGCCATAAAACGAAATTTGGAGAACAAAGGATTTTCCAATATTATTACCCGTTCAAAAGAACAGCTTAATTTGCTAAACGAAGAATCGGTAGCCACCTTTTTTAAAACAGAGAAACCGGAATACGTAGTACTGGCTGCTGCAAAAGTTGGTGGCATTGTTGCAAACAGCACATATCGTGCTCAGTTTATCTATGAAAATCTCATGATACAAAATCATGTCATACATCATAGTTATCTAAACGGTGTAAAAAAGCTTCTGTTTCTTGGTTCTTCATGCATATATCCACGCATGGCTGAACAACCAATGCATGAAGATGCTTTGCTTACAGGGCTTTTGGAGACAACTAATGAACCGTATGCTATTGCAAAAATAGCTGGGATCAAAATGTGCGAAGCCTATCATGCACAATATGGATGTAATTTCATCTCTATTATGCCTACCAATCTATATGGTCAAAATGATAATTATGATTTAGAAAAATCGCATGTTTTACCTGCATTAATCCGAAAGATGTATCTTGGAAAGTGTCTGATTCAAAACGATTGGACAAGCCTTCGTTCTGACTTAACAAAGAATCCAATAGAAGGTATAGATGGGACAAAAGATGATGATACAATTCTGAAGATACTTGCTAAATATGGCATTACATCTGTCAACAACGAAGCAACCATTACCTTATGGGGTACAGGATCACCACTTCGTGAATTCCTGCATGTAGACGATATGGCTGATTCGAGCGTTTTTCTTCTATTAAATTATGATGCACCGGATATTACCCCATCACATGTCAATGCCGGTTGTGGCGAAGATTTATCCATTAAGCAATTATCCGAAATAGTTCAGAAAACGGTTGGCTACGAAGGTAAAGTAATTTGGGATAGTACTAAACCCGATGGGACACCGCGTAAGCTTATGGATGTTTCCAAGCTAAAAGGCTTGGGTTGGAAACCGAAAATTTCGTTAGAAGAGGGAATCAAACAAGTTGTATCTGCATACATAAATAAATAATACTGACTGCATAAATAATATTTTTAATGAAGATAGCAATAGTTGGAACTGGTTACGTGGGATTAGTCTCAGGAACCTGCTTTGCCGAAATGGGCGTAGATGTCACTTGTGTTGATATAGATATTCATAAAATTGAGAATCTGCAACAAGGTATTATACCTATATACGAACCGGGATTGGAAGATATGGTTTCGCGAAATGTAAAAGCAGAACGATTGCATTTTACTACAAAACTGACCGATATACTCAATGATATACAAGTAGTATTTAGTGCTGTAGGAACACCACCAGATGCCGATGGCAGTGCCGATTTAAAGTATGTACTTGAGGTTGCAACCACAATTGGAAAAAACATGCAACAATACGTGCTGTTGGTTACTAAAAGTACCGTTCCCGTCGGAACGGCATCATTAGTTCGTCAAACAATTCAAGCCGAATTAGACAAACGTGAAGTTTCTATTGACTTTGATGTGGCCTCAAATCCGGAATTTCTAAAAGAAGGTGATGCCATCAAAGACTTCATGAGTCCCGATCGTGTTGTAGTAGGAGTTGAAAGTGAAAAAGCGAAAGAACTGATCACTAAACTATACCGTCCGTTTTTATTAAATAACTTTCGTGTAATCTTCATGGATATTCTGTCGGCAGAAATGACCAAATACGCTGCCAATGCTATGTTAGCAACCCGTATCAGCTTTATGAACGATATGGCAAATTTATGCGAGCGGGTTGGTGCAGATATAAATATGGTGCGAAAAGGCATCGGTACCGACCAACGGATAGGAGGTAAATTTTTATATGCCGGTTGTGGTTATGGTGGTTCGTGCTTTCCAAAGGACGTAAAAGCACTAATCAAAACGGCAGATCAAAATGGTTATGAATTACGCGTACTTAAAGCTGTTGAAGAAGTTAATGCCTATCAGAAGCAAGTATTATTTCACAAACTGGAAAAACATTTCAAATCAAATTTAGACGGTAAAACAGTAACTATTTGGGGATTATCGTTCAAACCAAATACTGACGACATTCGGGAAGCCCCGTCATTGGTTCTCATTGAAAAACTACTACAAGCTGGTTGCCAAGTTCGTGTTTTTGATCCCGTAGCCATGACCGAAGCGAAAGAATTAATTCATTCCAAGATGGCTTCATCAATAAAGTCAGATTTTTCGAATATCTATTTTTCAAGTGACATCTACGATGCTGTATTGGATGCAGATGCTCTCCTACTCGTTACAGAATGGAAAGAATTCCGAATGCCTACGTGGGCTGTTGTCAAAAAAACGATGAAAGGCTCTTTAGTACTTGATGGAAGAAATATCTATGATAAAGATGAAATGTTTGAAATGGGATTTATTTACGAACCGATAGGATAGTAATAATTATTGGATAATAAAGAAAAATGAATATGTCTCTTATTGAAACCATAGGTTTTTTAGCCTCACTATTATCAGTTTTAAATCAGTTTCCACAAGCAATCAAAGTATTCCGGTCACGAGATACACATAGCATCTCGTTGGTGATGTACTGTATTGTTGTGGCATGTATTTCATTATGGCTCGTTTATGGAATACTATTATCAAATGCACCCCTTATTTGGGCCAATGCACTATCACTTATTCCCATAACGTATATTTTTATAATGAAATTAAGGAATACGATTATTGGAAAAGATAAACTATCAATTTAAATTTCAACTAAATTAAATTGATTAGACCCGAAAATCAAATCGTTCGGTGCGCGTTTTCTCATAAATCTCTCTATCGTAACTATAAAAACGGGCTGGTTTATGCGAAACCCCCGTTTGAACCTCATCTAACGGTATTAAATAAGGCATTTTATTTACTTTTCGCCTATAATTACGTTTATCATAAGTGATATTAAAAATAGCCTCATAAAGTTTCTGCATTTGGGTCAGCGTAAACTTTTCGGGGAGTAATTCAAAAACCAATGGCTCGTGGAGTAAATCATAACGAAGTTTTTTTAATGCTTCTTCAAAAATTTCGTTATGGTCAAACATTAATTCTTTAATTTCATATGCATCAGCCCAATTAGCATCGTCTATTAGCATACTATTATCTACATCATTTATATTTACAAGAGAGTAGAAACCAACAGTTATTACTCTTTCATCCTCCAGACGGGGTTTCACCCAATCATAATCGCGTGCTCTCCGCTTCAACCGATCCGGATCACTAAAGACTAAAAACTGCTTCACATAGATATTTTCCAATCCTGTCTGTTCTTTAAGTATGCGGGAGGCCGTTTCACCGATTTCTTCATTGCGACGAACATGATTTCCCGGAAGTTTCCATTCAAGATAGGTTTTTCCTTCATAGGGAACAAACTCTCTACGAATCAACACTTTTAATTTACTTTCGTCATATCCAAAAATTACACAATCGACAGAAACTGTAGGTAATGTATCTGAAATGATCGTATGAGGCTTTATTTCATTATTATTCGACATATAAGAGTGATATTTTTCAATATGGATGCAAAGATATTAATTTTTAAATCAGCTTGCGTAAAATATTGATTTTATTAATAAATAATGACCAACCAATTATTTTTTGGAAATAATAAAAAACAATCTTACATTTGCAAACACAAAGATATTGTATTATTGACACTTTAAATTCGTTTTTAAAAAAAAAACTATCATGAAAAAAAACAATTCTCATAAAATACTATTTATAAGTATTTTATTATCCATTATTCTGAATCCAATTCTGGTTTCGGGTAAAACTAACAGTTCAACGAAGTTCTTTAAAGTTGAGGGACAAAATATTATTGCACCGAACGGTGAACATTTCAAAATTAAAGGAACTAATTTAGGAAACTGGTTAAACCCAGAAGGATACATGTTTATGTTTGACAACACAAGTTCCTACAGATTAATTGATCAAGCCTTAAAAGAATTAGTTGGACCTGATAAAACAAACACTTTTTGGCATCAGTTTCAAGACGGATATATTACCCAAAACGATATTCGTTATATCCGAAAAATGGGAATGAATTCAATCCGTATACCATTTCATTACAAACTTTTTACGAACGAAGACTATATGGGATTTAATGATTCCAACAGAGGTTTCGAATTACTGGATAAGGTCATACGATGGTGCAAATCTGAAAATCTATATGTAATCCTTGATATGCACGATGCTCCCGGAGGACAAACCGGAGATAACATTGATGACAGTTACGGCTATCCATGGTTATTTGAGAATGAAAATAGTCAGGCTCTATTTAGCTTAATATGGGGGCGAATTGCGAAGCATTATTCAAATGAAACAACTATTATTGGTTACGATTTATTGAATGAGCCTATTGCACATTATTTTACCAATAAGGATGAAATTAATAAGAAGTTGGAGCCTGTATTCAAACTGGGAGTTGCTGCTATTAGAAAATATGATAAAAATCATATAGTTATGTTAGGTGGTGCACAATGGGATGGCAATTTTGCTGTTTTCTCCGATTGGCATTTTGATAATAATATGATATACACCTGCCACCGCTATTGGTGCGACACACTACAAAACAACATCCAAGATCTTTTAGATTTTCGTTCTAAGGTAAACTTGCCATTGTACATGGGAGAAACGGGTGAAAATACAGATCAATGGGTAGCTTCATTCCGTAAACTACTAGAAAATAATAATATCGGATGGCATTTTTGGCCTTATAAGAAACTTGAAAATAAAAGTGGGGTATTAAGAATCTCTATCCCAAAAAAATGGAACCTAATTGTTGAGTTCACTAAAAAAGACCGAAGTGGATTTGACAAAATCAGAGCAAGCCGTCCAAATCAAACGGATATCCAGGAAGCCTTGAATGAATTTCTGACGAACATGAAATTTGAAAACTGCGTTGCAAACGAAAATTACATAAAAGCTTTAGGAATGCACCCTTAAATTTGCCGACAACTTATATTTCAGTAAAAGCTCTATCATACAAGTATTTGACAGAGCTTTTATTTTTTAATCTGGTTAAATATTGCACTTAGTGTAAAATAAACACACTAAATGTTTGGAAAAAGAAATAATACACTTTATATTTGCAGCATAAAACTTATTGTTCTTTTGACACTATGTTTAAAAAACCTTATATCTATATTATTTGCACGAATGTTATTGATATAAGCCTATATTTATAATTAAATTACTCAGGCGCATTAATTAATAGTCTTATAAAAGAATCACATGAAAAAAGCTCTACAAGTCATTATTGCTATACTCATCTGTTCAAATACCGTTGGACAAAAAAAAATTAATCCGGAATTACAAGCCGATTCCATTATTCGTCTCATGACGATTGATGAAAAAATAGGACAGCTAAATCAATACACCAGTGATTGGGAAGCTACAGGAAAAGTGACAACTGAAAACGACAAAGAAATTCAGATCCGCCAAGGCAAAGTTGGCTCTATGCTAAATGTAATAGGAGCTGACAAAACCCGAAAACTACAAGAAATTGCCATGCAATCCCGTTTACGAATCCCAATGATATTTGGTCAGGATGTTATTCATGGATTTCGAACCACCTTCCCTATTCCACTTGCAGAAACAGCATCGTGGGATTTAGCATCAATAGAAAAATCGGCCCGAATTGCTGCAACTGAAGCAGCTGCTTTTGGAGAACATTGGACATTTGCGCCTATGGTAGATATTGCACGGGATCCTCGTTGGGGACGTGTTATGGAAGGTGCCGGTGAAGATACCTACCTGGGTTGCTTAGTAGCCAAAGCCCGCGTAAATGGATTTCAAGGAAAAGGGTTGGGAAATATAGATGCAGTTATGGCCTGTGCCAAACATTTTGCAGCTTATGGAGCTGCAATTGGCGGGCGGGATTATAACTCTGTAGATATGAGTTTAAGACAACTTAATGAAACCTATTTACCTCCATTTAAAGCAGCAGTTGAAGCTAATGTTGCAACATTTATGAATTCGTTTAATGACATAAATGGCATTCCAGCAACAGCCAATAAATATATTCAACGAGACATATTAAAAGGACAATGGAACTTTAAAGGTTTCGTAGTTAGCGATTGGGGAAGCATTGGTGAAATGATAGCTCACGGTTATGCAAAGGACAGTTACGATGCAGCTATGAAAGCAATTATCGCTGGATCTGACATGGACATGGAAAGTCGTTGTTATCGTGACAATTTAAAACAATTAGTGCAAGATGGAAAAGTTGACATATCAATTATTGATGAGGCTGTAAAACGTATACTGATCAAAAAAATTGAACTCGGATTGTTTCAAGATCCATATCGTTTCTGCAACTCAGAAAGAGAAAAACAACAAACAAATAATGTAGAAAACAGAAAATTCGCTCGCGAAATTGGGAAAAAAAGTATCGTCCTGCTTAAGAACGAAACATTGCCCAATGCCAACCCCCTATTACCTCTTTCCGCAAAAAACAAAACTATTGCTTTAATCGGACCATTTATAAAAGCTACAACAGCTAATCACGGTTTTTGGTCAATAGCTTTTCCTGATGATTCTGCCAGAATTGTTACTCAATACCAAGGAATAAAAAGTCAACTGGATAAAAGCTCCAAATTGCTATATTCAATGGGCTGTAACATAAATGATAGTAATAAAACTGGTTTTGAGGATGCTATAAAAGCGGCTAAAGCAGCTGATGTGGTCATTCTATCGTTAGGCGAAGCACCCAATATGAGTGGTGAAGCGAAAAGCAGAAGTAGCTTACAATTACCCGGTGTTCAGGAAGAACTGCTAAAAGAGATTTACAAAACAGGAAAACCTATTGTTTTGTTACTGAATGCTGGTCGACCATTAATTTTTAACTGGGCTGCTGATCATGTGCCAAGTATATTATATACATGGTGGTTAGGTACAGAAGCCGGCAATTCAATAGCCGACGTTATTTTCGGGAAATATAATCCGGCAGGAAAATTACCGATGTCTTTCCCGCGAGCAGAAGGTCAAATTCCAATTTATTATAACCATTTGAACACCGGACGACCGGCAAAAGATGAGAACGATAAGAACTATGTATCAGCATACATTGATCTACAAAACAGCCCTCGTTTTCCTTTCGGCTACGGGCTTAGTTATACAAATTATAATATCAGTAATTTGAAATTATCATCCGATCAGTTATCAATAAATGGAGGTAAACTCACTGCAAGTATAGACATTAAAAATACAGGAAACTACGATGGAGAAGAAGTTGTGCAACTATACATTCACGATTTAGTTGGCTGCGTGGTTCGACCAGTAAAAGAATTAAAAGGGTTCCAAAAAGTATTCTTGAAAAGAGGTGAAAACCAATCGTTGACTTTTACTATTACCCCCGATGATTTGAAGTTCTACAATGACCAAATTAAATACATAAATGAGACGGGTAATTACGAAATATTTATTGGCAATTCTTCAAATCCAAATTTAAAAGAGACTTTCAAACTAACTTTATAATTTAAACACTTAAATATTATTATCATGGATGATTCAACTTAACTCAGATTAAAAAGTCAACAATGTCATTAATTTATTAAATCGCATTCTAATTATCAAATTAAATCTATGAACAAAAAATCAAGTCAAAGATGTAAACTTCAGAATATACATCTCAGCAAACTACTTATTAGTTTGGCCAGTACATTTATCTTTATGATAATTGGTACTCTATCGGTATCAGCCGCAAATTATCCAGTCAAAGGGACTGTCATCGACGAGAAAACAAATACTGCACTAATTGGAGTAAGCGTACTCGTTGAAGGAACCACAGTCGGAGCAATAACCGATGTGGATGGTAATTTTTCTATTGACGCTCCATCATCAAACTCTGTCCTTATATTTTCTTATGTTGGCTATAATACTCAAAAAATAAAAGTCAATGGTCAGCCTAAAATCAAGGTGGTTTTAACTGAAGATGCAAAAAATCTGGATGAGATTGTAGTAGTAGGTTATGGTACACAAAAGAAAAGCGTTGTAACTGGTGCAATTGCCAGTATCAAATCTAAAGATTTAGAAAATGTTTCAATACCACGCATTGAAGATGCTTTAAAAGGTAGAACTGCCGGGGTAACGGTTGTACAAACTTCAGGGGCTCCGGGAACTTCATCTTCTGTAATGATTAGAGGTATTACCTCAATAAATAACAGTAACAATAGTCCATTATATATAGTTGATGGAGTTCCTTTCGAAGGAGGCCTTGATCAAATTAACAAGTCGGATATTGAATCTATAGAAGTTCTGAAAGATGCTGCATCAAGTGCTATTTATGGTACAGCATCAGCTGCCGGAGTGATATTGGTTACAACCAAAAAAGGAGAAAAAGGAAATATAAAAGTAAATTTAAGCTCATATTACGGGATTCAAAGCCCTGAAACAAAATTAGACTTATGCAATGCTACTGAATATGCTTACTTGCGTAACGAAGCACGAATTAATTCAGGTGGAACTGCTGTTTTTTCAGATCCGGCAGCATATGGCAAAGGAACCGACTGGCAAGCACAAATATTCAATTATAAGGCTCCGATTCAAAACCATGAAATAAGTTTTTCTGGAGGTAGTGACAAATCAACTTTTTTTGCATCATTTGGATACTTTAATCAAAAAGGGATTGTTGCCTCAGATATATCCGGTTATGAAAGATATACGGCCCGATTAAATTCTGAACACAAAATAAAAAAATGGCTTACTATTGGAAACAACTTGACATTTAGTCACACTAAATCTAAAACCAGTGTAGCGGAAAACGACTATTTTGGGAACGTACTTTCATCAGCTATTAGTCTAGATCCTATCACACCCAGTATTTATTCCGACAAGAATATATATGCGACCTCACAACTTCCATATGTAAAAGACGATAACGGTTATTATTATGGGGTTTCGAGTTATGTGGGCCAAGAAATGGTCAACCCGTTGGCATTCATCCAGGTAAATAAAGATAATTATAAGTATTCCAATAACTTCAACGGCAATGTATATGTTCAATTAGAACCTATTAATGGTTTACTGTTTCGGTCATCATTAGGAGGAAAACTTTCATATTTTGGCTCTGAGAATTATACTCCAAAATATTATTATAGTGCTACTCAAATGAATACTGGAAATAATTCGTATACCAGAGTTCGGGATCAATCCCTCGATTGGACATTTACTAACACATTATCGTATAATAAGAAAATTAACAAACACACATTTACGGTATTATTCGGTAATGAAGTAAGAGAAAAACAAGGTTCTGGCTTAACTACCACTTACAAAGGAATTTCAGCGAACAATTTGAAAGAAGCATCAATGAATGTTTCAATCACAAGTGATAAAATTAGTGCTAGCGGATATGAAGATCAACCCTATCGCTTATTATCTTACTTTGGTCGCTTGAATTACGATTACATGAGTCGGTACATCTTTACGGGTATAATTCGACGTGATGGGTCAAGTCGATTCGGATCCAATAATAAATTTGGAAACTTTCCATCAGCTTCCGTCCGTTGGAACGTGCAAAATGAAGATTTCTGGAAAACAAATGATTTTATCGATGCATTGGATATACGTTTAGGATATGGTGTAAATGGTAGCGATAAACTAGGTGATTTTAGCTACATTTCACTCATACAAAATGCAGGAGGTGCAATGTTTGGTAGTGATCAGGTTTATTTTGGTTCAGCCCCGGCAGCTCCGGCAAATCCTGATCTTAAGTGGGAAAGAACTACACAAATAAACCTTGGCATTGATGCCACAATGTTCAAAGATCTAAATGCTCAATTAGATTTATATAAAAAGAATACAAATGGCATGTTAATGCAACCTGTTCTTCCGGGTTACGTTGGAGCCACTAGTTCTCCGTGGGCTAATATTGCCTCACTTGAAGTAAAAGGTATTGAATTGAATCTAATTTATAACAAACGTATAAATAAAGATCTTGATTTTTCTGTAACCGGAAACATTGCTTACTCAGTAAATAAAATCACAAACATAGGCAATAATGAATATATTGTTCTAGCTAATATGCAGTCGAGCAATAATGAAGTGATGCGTATGATGGTTGATAAACCTTACGGAATGTTTTGGGGCTACAGAACCAATGGGATTTTCCAAACTCAGGCAGAAATTGATTCATATGTAGATAAAAACGGCAAAAAAATTCAACCTAATGCTAAGCCTGGCGATTTTAGATGGAAAGATTTGAACGGTGACGGATCAATAACTACTGATGATAGAGAGGATCTTGGCACTTCAATTCCACCAATCACCTTTGGTATTACCTTAAAGGCAAATTACAAAGACTTCGATATTTTATTATTTAGTCAAGGTGTAACCGGAAATAAGATCTGTAAACAAATACGAAGACTGGATATTCCGACTGCAAACTACGAACGCGAAGCATTAGGCAGATGGACAGGACCTGGTACTTCAAATTCATATCCCAGATTAACAGAAGGAAGTGACACAAATGGTAACTTTACAAATATGAGCGATTTTTACCTCGAAGATGGAACATATTTCAGATTAAAGACCTTACAGATTGGATATTCGTTACCTAAACGAATAGTTAGTAAAATTGCAATTGATAAAGCCCGAATTTATGTAAGTGGCAATAATTTATTTACATTGACCAAATATAATGGATACGACCCGGAAATTGGAGGTTCAATAGATATAATGGGCATCGACAGGGGTGTATACCCTCAGGCAAGGTCATATATGGTTGGATTTAATTTATCATTCTAATAGGTTGTTTTAAATCATAATACATAAATGAATATGAAAAGAATATATTTAAATATTATAATATTTGCAGGATTGTTTTCTATGTTAACATCTTGTGGAAAAGATTATCTGGAAGTTGATCCTAAAGGAAAAAGTACTGAAGATAATTTTTATAAAACTCCCGACGAAGCACTCGAAGGGTTAGTAGCTGTCTACTCCATTTTATCTCACGAAGGAGGCTGGTCTGTTAAATTGATTGCTTATAATTCGGCAGCCGATGAATGCTATACAGGTGGAGCAAGCGTAGGTGATTATTCCGGCTATCAAGCTTGGAATACATATACTATGACTGCCACAACAGGTCCTTCAGAAGGAATTTGGAATCCAGATTATCAAGCGATTTACAGGGCAAACTTATTGATTCAGAAAATAAGTGGTGGTGTTTCCGGCTTAAGTGATGCATTGAAAGAGAGATATATTGCTGAAGCAAAAGCTCTAAGAGCATATTTTTATTTTGAATTAATCACGTTATTTAAAAGTATACCATTAATTACAGAGCCTCTTACTCAATCGCAATGGTACACTATAACTCAAGCTTCAAGAGCAGATGTTTATGCCCAGATTGAACAGGATTTAAATGATGCAATTACAGTATTACCAAGTAAATCAGAACAGTCATCAAGCGACTATGGGCATCTAACCAAAGGTGCGGCTATGGCATTACTGGGAAAAGCAATATTGTTCCAAAATGATGAATCGCGGATGGAAGAAGCTGCCGATTGGTTTAACCAGGTAAATGCATCTGGAGATTACTCCCTGTTGGCTAATTTTAAAGATATATTTGATCCTGCAAATAAATTCAATTCCGAATCCATCCTAGAAATTACTCATACAGCAGCTATGGCTGCATCAACAGACTGGAGTACTTCTATTTATGGTAATATGTATGTGATTGCAGTAGGTCCGCGTTCGTATGAACATGGAACTGAAGATGCAGATCATACTTATGTCGCCGGTTGGTCGTTTAATCCAATTATTACGGATTTTGCTACCTTTATGAAGGGAGACCCACGTTACAAATATACCATTGCAGATGTTGATAGTCTGGTTACAAATTGTGGAGCAAAATATTCAGCCGGATATCAAAACTCTGGATACTTTATTCAAAAGTACGCTCCACTTGAAAAATGGAGGACCACAAATGGTACCACTGAGCTTAATTTTCCGAACGATTACATAGAAATTCGTTTAGCAGATACATACCTGATGGAAGCAGAAGCATGGATACGCGCCGGTAAAAATACCGCTCGTGCCCAAACATTACTCGATGCTGTTCGTGCACGTGTCGGATTATCTTCCGTTTCAGCTACTTTAGATAACATTTACAAAGAGCGTAAACTGGAACTCGCTACCGAAGGTCATCGTTGGTTCGATTTGGTTCGTACAGGTCAAGCTGCAACTGTATTGAGTTTTAAAGGATTTGTCAAAGGAAAACATGAATACTTGCCAATTCCTCAGTCATCTCTTGATAACACGAAATTAGTACAAGATTCCGCATATCAATAATTATTATTTTCAATGATTGAAATAAAAAAAACAAACAAATAATTATACTAATATGAAGAATAATTTTAAGATCATATTTTATGCTTTAATTCTAAGCAGTTTATCTATACTAAGTAGTTGTAAAGAAGATCTTGTTAACAATGGATTTGCTTCTTCTGATAAATTAGATGCTTCATTTACTGTAACATCTGTTTCATCGTCACCTAACAAGTTTGTTTTGACTTCGAGCAACGAAAACTACATCCTTTCACAATGGGATTTGGACGATGGAGGCGGATATGCAAGAGGTAATAATAAAGATACAGTATTCCTTCCTGATGCAGGTACTTATAGTGTAAAACATAAAGTTATGGGAGCAGGAGGTGTATTTAGTGATGTTGCAACTCAAACTATTACAGTAGCAACTTCCGATCTAAATTCCGGGAATCTGATTTTAGGCAATAAGTTTGCTTCTGCTGCCGATATTGCAGAATGGACTATTTTAGATCCTGCAGGGACAGTGCCTGTTACATTTTCTAATGGAAAATGTTTGATCAAATCTGCCGGAGGTTGGGATAGTAATGGAGTATTTCAAGCAATAAGCGTTGTTAAAGGCAAAGAGTATAAAGTAGACATGGTTTGCAGTTCTACTTCGGGATGTTCCGAAACTTGGTTCGAAGTATATTGCGGTTATAGCAATCCCGCCGGTAATACAGGATATAGCGAAGGAGGAACACTTGTAACAATTAACACTTGGAATGGAAGTGGAACAACTGCTTTTTCCGGAAAAATATCTGCTATAGGTACTGCAACTGACCTGAAAGGTATTTTTACTGCTACACAAACAGGAACGGTATATCTTGTAATCCGTGCTGGTGGTAATGGTATGGGAGATGGAATAGCCTTCACGAATGTTGAATTCAGAGGTATTTCTGAATAATCATTTGCAAAACAAATATATAGTCGAATTCCTCTGAAACGAAGAATTCGGCTATTTTGAACTTACTATTTGTTATGAACACACTTATCAAAGTAATCCTTCTTCTTTATATTGTTTTATTTCCATCGGCTTGTGGAGGTAAAGACAAAGAAAACGAGGCAGATATAGTGCATCCATCTTTATCGTTACGTGATGTAACGCAAAAACGATCAGCCACATCGACTACTAATTATCGTTTTTTTGTAAATGTTTCCAATGCAGGTGACAAAGACATAACAGTTGAATATAGTACTCAAGATGGTACTGCCAAAGCTGGCAATGACTATACAGCAGTGAACGGAACTTTGACTATTCAGGCGAAACAATCCGTTGCTTACATAGATGTACTGGTTTATGCAGACAGCCTACGTCAATCCGACCAGACATTTTATCTGGTACTTTCATCGCCAACTAATGCCACTATTACCGGAACAAGTATAGCAATTGGAACGATTCAAAATTATGGTACCTATTTACCTATTGACGAGACAGGCTACAATGCTCCATCAAGTTACGACGGAATGAATTTAGTGTGGAGCGATGAGTTTACGGACAAAACTACTAATTCATCTAACTGGTCGTATGATACAGGTGGTTCGGGCTGGGGTAATAATGAACTTGAGTATTACACAAATTCAAGTAAGAATGCATATACAACAGGTGGATATCTGGTGATTGAAGCCCGTAAAGAAACAATGGGCTCCAACAACTATACATCGGCTAGAATGATTTCTAAAGACAAGAGGACGTTTACCTACGGTCGGATCGATTTCAGAGCCAAGCTACCAAAGGGTCAGGGAATATGGCCTGCATTGTGGATGTTGGGAAATAATATTGGCACTAGTCCATGGCCAGCCTGTGGGGAGATTGATATTATGGAATTATTGGGGAACAATCCTAAAACTGTTTATGGAACTCTTCACTGGGGAGCAGCCGGAGGTGCAAGTACACACATCGGAGGAAATTCAACATTAAGCTCAGAAACATTTAGTGATAAGTTTCACGTGTTCAGCCTAAAATGGAGTGCCAGTCAATTAAGTTTTCTGATTGATGATGTCACCTACTTTACAGCTGCAAAATCACAAATCAATGGTGATTATCCTTTTGATAAACCATTTTTCTTTATAATGAATGTAGCTGTAGGAGGAAACTGGCCCGGAAATCCAGATGATACAACTGTTTTTCCACAACGTATGATAGTGGATTACGTCCGTGTATTTCAATAATTTATTTCACAAAAAAAAGAAACAATATGCTTCACAAACGCCCTAATTACAGACAATTTTGTTCAAAATATGCTTTAGTCATATTTCTGGCACTACTCTCGAGCTGTGCAACAGGAACTGAGATAGCACAACCGAAACCTCAACCCAGCGATTCTACTAAAATTGTAGCCACTCAGGTTGCTTGCTGGTTGACAAGCCCGGGAACTTCTACTTATCTCAAGAAACAAAATATTGCATTGAATTTTACCGATGCTTCCAATAGCTATCCAACCATCACTGTCGATTCTACTTCAAGCTATCAAACGATGGATGGTTTTGGATTTGCTATGACGGGTGGAAGTGCCTACCTGATAAACAGACTGGCATCAAATACGCGTTCCGATTTAATCAGAGAGCTTTTTTCTACTGACAGTACAGCAATTGGGGTCAGTTATTTACGAGTAAGCATTGGCGCTTCTGATTTAAATTCGTATGTATTTTCATACAACGACATTAGCACCTCAAGTACCGATACTACGCTACAATATTTTGACATTAAACCGGATACTTACGATTTGATTCCGGTTTTAAAGTCGGTTATTGCCATCAATCCTGACATCAAAATCTTAGGTTCGCCCTGGTCGGCACCAGCATGGATGAAAACGAATAAGAGTCCTAAGGGCGGCAGTTTAAAACCCGAATACTTTGGCGTTTATGCCCGTTATTTTGTAAAATACATTCAGGCGATGAAGGATCAGGGTATCACTATCGATGCTATCACCGTGCAAAATGAGCCGTTGAATCCCGACAATAATCCAAGCATGTATATGTCGGCCGAAGATCAGGCACTATTCGTAAAAAACTATCTGGGACCGGAGTTTGCCAAAGCAAATATCACAACTAAGATTATCTTGTACGATCATAACTGCGACGTGTACACTTACCCCATAACTATTTTAAACGATCCTGACGCACGTAAATACAGCGACGGATCGGCTTTTCACCTCTATGGAGGTAACATCAGTGCATTGACGACAGTTCACAATGCCTATCCCGACAAAAACGTTTATTTCACTGAACAGTGGGTGGGTGCACCGGGTAATTTTCAAGAGAACCTATCGTGGCATATAAAAAATCTGATTATCGGTGCGCCGCGCAACTGGAGTAAAAATGTGTTGGAATGGAATCTGGCTTCAGATCCTGAATATAACCCTCATACCGTGGGTGGCTGTACTACCTGCATGGGTGGACTGACTATAGGTAGTGGCATAACCCGAAATGTATCGTATTATATCATAGCACACGCTTCGAAGTTTGTTCCGATGGGCTCCGTGCGGATAAGTTCTGATTTATCTGACAACCTGCCTAATGTAGCATTCCTCACTCCTAGCGGTAAAAAGGTATTGATAGTACTCAATGAAAGTTCATTGGCACAAACATTCAATATTCAATTTAAAGGCAAAACCGTTACCCACAGCCTGGCTTCAGGTGCGGTGGCAAGCTATGTATGGTAATAAAATCTTTGTATATGAAAATTTTACTTGTCTATGTCTTTTGTATTATTCCAACTTTGATCTTTAGTCAGAATCAATCGGAAAACGAGAAATTTTGTAATCAAAGCAGATCAGAATCTCTGGTTGCAATACGTCCCGGAATACCTGGCAAGCAACCGTTTTGGAATGAAAAGGCTAAGATGTTCAAGTATGCTCCGTCCTTCGAAAACAATAGTACAAGCTGGGTGGTACCAAACCCCAAATATTACAGGTATACAGCCTTTTCGTTTAAAGACAAGCAGTATTACAATTTCACGTCTAAAACTTCATACGAGACTTTAGCACCAATCTGGGATAAACTGCCGAATGGCGAAGTGTATCTTAAAGTGGAGGCAGTGAGTCAGGATGAGAAAAATTTTGTTTTAGCAAGCAGTCGGTTATTTTATAAAACAGCGGCCTTCTCTCCACCTTATCCCGAGGCAAAATATTCGTATAAAGAAGCTCTCCTAAAAGGATTGCATTTTATGTACAATCAACCTCATATACAAAGTTGGTATAAAACCGGTAAGCCCGATCATAAAAGTCATGAGATTTACTGCTATTCGGCACTGGAAGTTGGAAGTGTTATCGATGCAATGTTGTTGTATAATAAATATTTTCCTAAAAATGACACTTCATTGGTAATTGCAAAAAAAGCTGCTGATTATATCGTAGCTAATGCTGAACCGCAAGGAAGTCCGTTGGAGTTTTTCCCAAAAGTATATGAAGGTACAGGCATGTTTGCCGGAAATTACAAAGGAGAGGTCATTATGAATGAACCGGCAGCAACCGGAATGAGTTTTTTGTCTCTCTACGACAGAACAGGCGAAAAAGGATACCTGCAAGCAGCTGTAAGAATTGCCGATACTTATCTTCATACTCAACTTACTTCCGGTACATGGTACATCCGGATTTACAAAGAAACCGGAAAGCCGGCTTCGCAGGAACTTTGTATTCCTATCAGTATTACTAATTTTCTTTCGGTTTTGGTTGATAAATACAAATACTCGAAGTATCAAGCTGCAATCGATTCGTCCATTGCATGGATATGGGAAAATCCGATGAAGACTTACAATTGGACCGGCCAGTTTGAAGATGTTGCCGCGGTGAAACCGTATCAGAATCTTTCAAAATACGAAGCATCCTGGTTTGCTCAATATCTGCTAGATAATTCAGAAAAAGATAAATCTTACATTTCTTTGGCCAAAGAGTTGATTGCATTTTGTGAAGACCAATTTGTTGTTTGGGATAAACCGGGGATGTATGACACATGGGGCAATTCGACAAACGATTGGCACACTCCGGCAGTGCTGGAGCAATACATGTGTTACGTGCCGATTGATGCAAGTGCGGTTCAAATGATCAATACTTTCTATTTGGCATTTGAAAAAACAAAAGATCCTATTTATAGAGAAAAAGCATTGGCATTGACAAATAGCATTATTAATACACAGAAAGAAGATGGAATGATTCCCACTTTTTGGTCAACAGGTTTTCACGAATTTTGGAATAACTGCATGGTAAGTAGTTTAACCGTGCTCGATAAACTGGGTAATGTTCAGTGATTAATACAAGAAAAATCGTTAGTAATGTATTGTACAAACTCTATTTATATAAAGATGTGATTGGTTGGTTTCGTTTATTTTGATTTGGTATTAGTTTTTTTTAGGAAGAAGAGGGGGAGGTATTATTTAATACCTCCCTTTCCATAGTGTACGCAGCCAATCGCCCAGTTTACTTTCGGCAGGATTGTTTTGCACCTGCCAGATGCGTGTCTTCGTCAGTTCGTCGGGCAGGAACTGTTGTTCCACAAAGTGATTGGGAAAATCGTGTGAGTATTTATAGTTTTTACCGTAGTTCAGATCCTTCATCAACTTGGTGGGTGAGTTGCGCAAATGCAACGGAACGGGAAGATTTCCGGTACGCTCCACCAGTGCCAATGCTTCGTCGATGGCCAGGTAAGCAGAATTACTTTTGGGTGAAGAGGCCAGATAAACTGTGGCTTCGGCCAGAATGATACGCCCTTCGGGCCAACCAATTTTTTGCAAGGCATCAAAACAGGCATTGGCAAGCAGCAAGGCATTGGGATTGGCCAAACCGATATCTTCGGCAGCCGAAATGACCAACCGGCGGGCAATAAACTTGGGGTCTTCCCCACCCGATACCATGCGTGCCAGCCAGTAAATAGCTCCGTCGGGATCGCTACCCCGAATGGATTTTATAAAGGCGGAAATAATATCGTAATGCATCTCCCCGTCCTTGTCGTAGGCCATGGGATTTTGCTGCAAGCGTTCGGTAACAATTTCGTTGGTAAAATGTACAGTTGCCCCTTCGGGTTCGGCAGCCACCACCAGTTCCAGAATATTCAGCAACTTACGAGCATCGCCTCCGGCATAACGCACCAAAGACTCTGTCTCATCAAAAATGATTTCACGACTTTTTAGTTCAGGGTCGGTGGTGATGGCTCTGTTGGCCAACTCCAGCAGGTCTTCGTTTTCGAGTGACTTGAGCACATACACCTGACAACGTGAGAGTAAGGGTGTGATGACTTCGAACGACGGATTTTCGGTAGTAGCACCTATAAGCGTCACCGTACCATTTTCCACCGCACCAAGCAATGAGTCCTGCTGTGATTTGCTGAAACGGTGTATTTCGTCGATAAACAGAATAGGATTGCCGCCCTGCGAAAAGAACCGACTCGATTTGGCTTTTTCTATCACCTCGCGCACATCCTTCACCCCCGAGGTAACGGCACTAAGCGTGTAAAACGGACGATCCAGCTTGTTGGCAATGATTTTAGCCAGCGTGGTTTTGCCTACACCCGGAGGTCCCCACAAAATGAACGAAGCCACGCGCCCCGATTCAATCATCTGACGCAGGATAGCTTTGTCACCAACCAGATGTTTCTGGCCAATGTATTCATCAAGAGTTTGTGGGCGGAGTCGTTCGGCTAAGGGTGGCATGGCGGTCTGTTTTTTTTCGAATGACAAATGTAAGAATAATGTACCAATAGACCAAGTATGCCGGCAAGGAATCGGTGCCGATCAGTTATCGGATTGGTCGGCAAGCTGTTTTTATAGTCTATTGATTTAATTCCTTAGAAAACACTGATTTGCAATCATGACAATTACTGCTTTCGAAAACTGCTCTTCTTAGTTTTATGTTGTTTTATCAAGCGCCACAAAGTCGCGACATTGAACTATTTCAGGACTGCCTTATCTTTTTTCTTTCAAAAATAAGTTTTAACAGCAAACTCAAACTGGCTAATAAATATCTCTTTAAATCTCGAGATATTATTTTGTTCGTAAAACAACAACATTGCTTTCTTATAATCGACAGAGTCAACAGTTCTAAATGAAATTGGACAATATTTATAATTCATCAGAATAGCATTACTTACAATCCGGGCTGTTCTTTTATTTCCATCCATAAAAGGTTGAATGTATGAAATCAATAATAAAATCAACAAGGCCTTTTCAAATATATTTTCTTTTTTGTTTACGAGTTTACAGGCAGACTCCAAGGCCTCACGTATTTGAAATTCGTTATCAAGCGGACGATAATTTGTTCCGGAAATACCAACCCTACGTTTCCTTAAGTGTTTGTCAACAGCTAACTCTTTTATAAGTAAACTATGGATATCCTCTATCTTTAAGACCGATAACGGGATTAAATAATCCGGATTTTCGACAATAAAATCTAACGCGTCCTTATGGTTCAGAAGCATAATTGCTTCTTCTTTCGTTTTTCCAGCTGCTGTTTCTCTCTCTTTAAGCAGTCTTTCGGTCTCAAGTAGCGAATAGGTGTTTCCTTCAATCTGAGATGACTTCCAACTTAAATCAATGGCAAGTCGTTCAAGCTCTTTTTTGTATTCCAAGTCTGATAATTGAGAAACATTCTCAGTATATTTTTCTTGCAAATAAGTCAATTGAGAAAGTTCGGCTTCTGTAAGTATTTCACAGTTATCCAGAAGTTCAAAAATCTCTAAATTGAATTCTTCTTTGATTTGCCTTTCGTCAATCTCCTTCTGATAATAACTTTCCAGGTCAATCGAATACAGCAACTTATAAGATGAAGAAATAAAGTATTTTGTTCCTTTTCCTTTTCCTTCTGAAATTATGTACTTTTCAGTCAGGAGTTGAGATAAAAGTCGCTTTACAGTTGCATAACTAATGGAAGTCGCAAATTCTTTATGAATTTCGCCTGTGGAACAGTTTGCGTGGTTCTGTATGAAATCTAAAATTTCTTTTTGTCTCGTTTCCGGCATATTTCAACATTTTATAGCTCACAAATATATGAAATATGGCTCAGTTTCCATCATAATCGAGCTTTATTTTTTTTTATAATGAGCCTTAACGATCGATGTTGTGCATAATTTAAATCCTTATTTTTGATTCTAATGGATTCAGGTGAAATATATTTCAGAGAAAAAGAAAGAGCGCGAACTCCGGTTTTCGCGCTCTTATTCTTTTTGTTATTTAGCCTCGTCAGGTGTGTCGGTCGACTTTTTTGATTTACCTCGTCGAATGTCGATGGTATTATCGTATCCTTCGATGCGCTGATTCAGCTCATTTACAAAAGGAAGATAAGCAGTTTCGCCTTCTACGATGATCAGTGCATTGAGTCGTTCCGTGATCTGGCGATAGATGCCATCCGTTTTCAGGCGCTCCTGCTTCATGCGTAAGAGGGTTTTGACAGCTTCCTCGGAATAACGGCTGTTTTTCAGGTCGTTGAAAGCCTTGTTTTTAGCCTGTAGTTCTGTTGCCCATCCGGTGAGTGTTACTTTAGCCACATCGTCAGTATAAGTGGTAGTAAAGTCGTGAATCAAACTGTTCAGACCACCGGTTTCGTCCTCGTAGGGTTTAACAGCCAGATTGCCATAAGTATCGAGTACTACTTGCAGGCGTTTGGCGCTTACGCGTACATCGGGATCATAATGATTCAGACCCGATTTGACAGCATCACACATACCGCGGAACACCTCATCGCGTTCTTTGTCTGAATCTTTCAGGTCGTCGGATATGGCACTTCCTCGGACCACATCCAATGCCACCAGCTCATTGGCATAAGCGGCCAAAAAGAGATTAAACAATAATTCAATTTTGAGTGCCAGTGCACCAAAAACCAAAACTAAATCACGGAAAGAAGTAAAAAATTGGAAATGCTCTTCGTCGTGAAGGCGAGATAAAGCGAAGTTCATGATTTTCATAAATACATACATTTAATTTGTAAGACATATCCGGAGTTTATTTGAATTTTCAATCAGATGCTGTTGTTTTATACTTTGTCGTACCTGTACGCTGGAGCATTCATCGCCTCGTTCAGGTCGTCGTACGCGTACGCTGACCATTTTTTTGCTCGTTCGACCGTTCGTACTAGTACGCCGAAGCATTTTTCCCCTCGTTCGAACTTTCGTACTAGTACGCCGGGCATTTTTTTGCTCGTTCAGCCTTTCGTACGCGTACGACAGTCACTTTTTAACTCGTTCGGTCGTTCGTACTTGTACGCTGGGCATTTTATCGCTCGTTTGCTCGTTCGTACCGGTACGCCGAAGCATTTTTCCTCTCGGTTGAATTTTCGTACTGCTACGCCGGGCATTTTTTTACTCGTTCTGCTTTTCGTACATGTACGACGCACATTTACCGTTATAGATTGCTTGTTTTTATATGTTTACGATTTAAGTGCAGCAAAGTTAGCAGGTAGATTTGATATTTGCAAATGTTTTAATAGGTTTTTTTATATGAAAATTTATGTTTTACAGCAGTTTTTCGAACAATAATCCGTTTATTTTGATGAAACGGCAGAAAAAAGGCCGTTACGGAGTTATGTAAAGAATGTGCCATTTTGAATGCAATAGTTAAGAACCAAATCAGCTCCCGATTGTTTTATCCTAAAAATATAATAATATGAATACACTCAAATCAATCCAGCAGATACTTCCGCCTCCACCGGCTCACATGGTGGGCGATGGTTTTCGCGTACATAACTTTTTTCCTGACAACGGACTTTTACCCCTTAAACGCATGAGTCCGTTTTTCCTGATGGACTACGGTTCCAAAATAGAATTTCCGCCGTCGGACACTCCACGCGGCGTTGGCGTACATCCGCATCGTGGTTTCGAAACGGTGACCATTGCTTACCGTGGCAAAGTGGCACACCACGACAGTGCCGGAAATGCGGGCGTGATAGGCGAAGGCGATGTGCAATGGATGACGGCTGCATCAGGCGTGTTGCACAAAGAATATCACGAAAAAGAATGGGCCAAAACGGGTGGTGAATTTCAAATGGTGCAACTGTGGGTAAACCTGCCTGCACAGTTTAAAATGAGTAAACCCCGCTATCAGGCCATTAAGCGTGAAGAGTATGGTCGGTTTGATTTGCCCCACGGAACGGGCGTGGTGGAAGTGATAGCTGGAAATTACGAGGGTGTAAAAGGTCCGGCACAAACGTTTACCCCTATAGAAATGTACAACGTGCGTGTAAAAGCCGGTGCTGAAGTGCTGTTTTCGCTGCCGCAACAGTACAATACGGGAGTGGTGGTGATTGAAGGCAGCGTTACGCTGAATGACAAGCTGGTGGACACCGATCATTTTGCTTTGTTTGCCAACAACGGTACCGACATAAAACTACAGGCTACCGTTGATGCCATTGTATTGCTGATAAGCGGCGAACCGATAGATGAACCGATCATTTCGTATGGCCCCTTTGTGATGAATACCCGGCAAGAGATTATCGAAGCTTACGACGATTTGAATAAAGGAAAATTCGGGTTTCTGGAAGATTGATGTTATGGTGTAAAGGGTAAGGTGTAAAGGGTAAGGGTGTAAGGTGTAAGGTGTAATTATGAATTATGAATTATGCATTACGAACTATGAACTATGAACTATGAACTATGAACTATGAACTATGAACTATGAATTATGAATTATGAATTATGAATTAAATTACGAACTATTATCATTTTACCCTCTAAACTGAACTATTTACACCCTTTGTGTTTTGAGTATTTCTTTTATCTTTGCAAAAAATACTCATAATATGACTGAATCATCCTCTCCCCGCCTCCACGTTGTGGATGCTCTGCGTGGCTTTGCCATTGTTTCTATTATGCTATTGCATAATATTGAACATTTCGATTTTTATTTTACTCCGGTGGGTCAACCTCAATGGTTGATTGGGCTTAATCAGGTAATCTGGGACAGCCTGTTTTTCTTGTTTGGCGGAAAGTCTTATGCCATCTTTGCTTTGCTGTTCGGGCTTACCTTTTTTATCCAGTCGGATAATCAGGCCCGAAAAGGAAACGATTTCCGCGCACGTTTTGCCTGGCGACTGGTGCTGTTGCTGGTCTTTGGGCTTATCAACTCCGCTTTTTATCAGGGCGACATACTTACCATTTATGCCATTCTGGGATTTGCGCTTATCCCGGTTGCCAAGCTGAATAACAAAACGGTATTTTGGATTGCCGTCCTGCTTATGCTTCAGCCCTACGAATGGTTCAACGTTTTTTCGGGCCTGCAACATCCCGAAATGAAAATGAGCAATCCGGCTTCGTGGGCTTATTTTGGAAAATCATCGGCATATCTTCCCGAAAAATCAATCGTCAACACCTTGGTGGGCAACCTCACTAACGGCAAAATGGCGGTGATATACTGGTCGTGGGAAGCCGGACGGGTTTTTCAAACCATTTCGCTGTTTATGCTCGGCATGTTGGCCGGTCGCAAAAAGCTCTTTGCAGCATCCGAATACAATAACCGTTTCTGGCTTCGAACATTAATCTCTGCTGCCATCGCATTTGTACCCCTGTTTATTCTGAAAAACGGTCTGCCAACCTGGCTCAGCAGCGAAGCCATTCGCCGTCCGCTGGTCACCATCGTTAGCACCTGGTCCAATCTGGCATTTATGCTCGTACTGGTATCGACATTTTATATTGTCTACGAAAAATTCTCGGGGCGCGTACTCAATATCTTCAATGCATTCGGCAAAATGAGCATGTCCAACTACATTATGCAATCTATCGTAGGTACGTTTATTTATTATGGTTTCGGACTTGGATTGTACCAATATACCGGAGCCACATACTGCCTTTTAATCGGAATTTCACTGGCTGTTTTGCAAGGCCTGTTTAGTAGATGGTGGATGAAAGACCACCGCCAGGGGCCACTGGAAGGTATCTGGCACAAACTGACGTGGATGAATTTCAAAAGGAATTAATCCTGTTGTTCGGGTGACATTCGGATAGAAACTATACGGATATTGCATTTTAAGTCACTTTGATAAATTTCACACAAAATTAATTTCTGAATATAAATACATCTTAGTCCTTAAAGATCGCGGTTTATGCATAAAACCGCGATCTTTTTATTTTTGAGCGTGAAATAATCTGAACATTTTACACATTCAATTGTTTAGGGAAAGATATTTATAGCTTTGTATTACGCCACAAAGTTATTTTTTATTACATTTGCAAGCAATATAGTTACAATTTGATTAAAAATACAGAATTATGGTTTTTGATGAAGAAATGATCCAGCGTATTTACGCCAACCTCCCCGAAAAGATTAGTCAGATAAAAAATAAACTGCAACGGCCGCTTACGCTTACCGAAAAAATTCTCTACTCCCACCTTGCTGCCGAAGAACCGTTAGCAAATTACAATCGTGCCGTTGATTATGTCAACTTCTCGCCCGATCGGGTAGCCATGCAGGACGCAACAGCTCAGATGGCATTGTTACAACTGATGAATTCGGGACGAAAAACAGTTGCCGTACCTTCCACGGTGCATTGCGATCATCTTATTCAGGCTCATATTGCTGCCGCTACCGATTTAAAAACCGCAAACGACACCAACCGCGAGGTATATGATTTTCTTAGTGCCGTATCCAATAAGTTCGGCATCGGATTTTGGAAACCCGGTGCAGGTATCATCCATCAGGTGGTATTGGAAAACTATGCTTTCCCCGGAGGAATGATGATTGGAACCGACTCACACACACCCAATGCCGGCGGACTGGGCATGATAGCCATCGGAGTAGGTGGTGCCGATGCTGTGGATGTAATGGCCGGCATGCCCTGGGAACTGAAAATGCCCAAGGTCATCGGTGTAAAACTCACAGGCAAACTGTCTGGTTGGGCTTCGCCCAAAGATGTTATCCTGAAACTGGCCGGTATTCTTACCGTAAAAGGAGGAACCAATGCTGTGATTGAATACTTCGGCGAAGGAACAGCTTCTATTTCGGCCACCGGAAAAGGGACTATTTGTAATATGGGTGCCGAAGTAGGTGCCACCACTTCTGTTTTTCCTTTCGACGAAAAATCGGACGCCTATCTTCAGGCCACCGGACGCGCTTCAGTAGCTAAAGCTGCTTCTAACGTCATTGAGCACCTGCAAGCCGACCCACAAGTTGTGGCTCAACCTGAAAACTATTACGACCGCCTGATTGAAATTAATTTGTCGGAACTGGAACCTTATATTAACGGTCCTTTTACGCCCGACGCTGCTTATCCGCTTTCCGAATTTGCCAAAGCGGTAAAAGAAAAGAACTATCCGCAAGCCATGGAAGTGGGTTTGATCGGCTCATGCACCAACTCTTCGTACGAAGATATGACCCGTGCAGCTTCAGTTGTCAAGTATGCCAAAGAGCAAAAGCTAAAGGTAAAAGCACAATTCATTATCAATCCCGGTTCGGAACAGGTGCGTTACACAGCAGCCCGCGACGGCGTACTGGCAGAATTCGAATCAGTCGGTGGCGTAGTGATGGCCAATGCTTGTGGTCCATGCATTGGTCAGTGGAAACGCGAAACCGACAATCCGGAACGTCCGAACTCCATCATCACTTCGTTCAACCGCAACTTTGCCAAACGAAATGATGGAAATCCGAATACCCACACCTTCATCGGGTCGCCCGAAATTGTAGCAGCACTCACCATTGCCGGTGATTTATGCTTCAACCCCATGAAAGATACGCTGGTCAATGAAAAAGGTGAAAGCGTAAAACTTCAGGAACCTCACGGCTACGAATTACCTCCCAAAGGTTACGCTGTGGATGATGCGGGTTATATTGCCCCGGCAAGTAACACCAATGACATTCTGATCAATCCGGAATCAAAACGTCTGCAAAGCCTGCAACCTTTCGCGGCATGGAATGGCAAGGATTTGATTGAACAACCATTGTTAATCAAAGCCAAAGGCAAATGTACCACCGACCACATATCTATGGCCGGACCATGGTTGCGCTTCCGCGGTCACCTGGATAATATATCCGACAACATGCTGATTGGCGCTGTAAATTCGTTTACCGATAAGACAAACGCCGTCCTCGATCCTGAAACCGGCGAATACCTTGCAGTTCCGGCTTTAGCCCGTAAATACAAAGCACAGGGAATCGGATCTGTTGTAGTAGCCGAAGAAAACTACGGCGAAGGTTCCAGTCGCGAACACGCAGCCATGGAACCCCGCTTTCTCAATGTAAAAGCTATCCTGGTCAAATCATTTGCACGTATTCACGAAACAAACCTAAAAAAACAGGGAATGCTGGCACTTACTTTTGCCGACAAAAACGATTACGACAAAGTACTCGAAGATGACAAAATCAGCATCCTCGGTTTGACAGCGTTCACGCCGGGCAAAAATCTGACTATAATATTGAATCACAGCAATGGAACAACTGATAAGTTTGAAGCTATTCATACTTACAATCAGGCCCAGATTGATTGGTTTAAAGCCGGAAGTGCATTAAATGCCATGAATAAATAAAAAACTATTCTATATTGTAAAACAAAATTCAGATTAAACGTGTTAAAGAAGTAATATGAGAAACAAAAACAATATAAAATCTAAAATCATGGAACAGGATTATTTGATTTATAAATTATCTGAGACGATCAAGACTACCAGTCGGATCGATAAAGAGTTATTTACCCAGTTTAATGTAAAACGCGGCTTACGAAACGAAGATCATTCGGGTGTACTGGTTGGCCTGACTAAAGTCGGCGATGTGGTTGGGTATGAAAAATTACCAGAAGGCGGACTAAAAGCCATCCCGGGAAAGTTATATTATCGTGGAATTGATGTTGAAGATCTGACACAGGGCCTATCCAAAGAAAACCGACTTGGCTTTGAGGAAACTGCTTTCCTGTTACTTTCGGGATATTTACCGGATGCCGAAGAACTGATCACATTCAAAAAAATTCTGTACAACGCTATGCCTTTAAATCAGAAGGCAACTATGAACATTATTGATTTGGAAGGACAGGACATTATGAATATTCTGGCTCGCAGTGTACTGGAATTATACACCTTCGATCCAAATCCGGACGATATTTCGCGTGACAACCTGATTCGTCAGTCAATTGATTTGATTGCGAAGTTCCCTACCATCATAGCTTACGCATACAATATTCATCGTCACAGTCAGCTCGGGCGTTCGTTGCACATTCGCCACCCAAAAGAAGATATGTCGCTTGCAGAAAACTTTCTATACATGATGAAAGGGCCGGGAAGATATACTGAATTAGATATTAGAATACTCGACCTGACATTAATCTTGCATGCCGACCATGGTGGAGGTAATAACTCTACATTTACCGTACGTGTAACAAGCTCATCACAAACAGATACCTATTCGTCTATTGCAGCAGGCATTGGTTCGCTGAAAGGTCCGTTACATGGAGGTGCAAATATCAAAGTGGTTCAAATGTTCGAACATCTGAAAACAACTATTAAAAATTGGACGGATGTAAAAGAAATTGACATTTATCTAAAGAAAATGCTCAATAAGGAAGCTTATAATAAAAGCGGCTTAATCTATGGTATCGGTCATGCAGTCTATACAGTATCCGATCCGCGCGCATTAATTCTGAAAGAGATGGCTCGTCAAATGGCTGCTGAAAAAGGCTTGCAAAAAGAGTTTGCCTTTCTGGAATTACTCGACCAACGTGCAGTACTCGCTTTTATGAACTTTAAAGGAGATGATATAAAGAAACAGGTCTGTACAAATGTCGATTTTTATTCCGGCTTTGTATACGATGCTATCGGTCTTCCTACCGAAGTATTTACACCCTTGTTCGCCATGGCTCGTATTACCGGCTGGACTGCACATCGCATTGAAGAACTAAACTTTGCCAGCAAACGCATCATTCGCCCTGCTTACAAAAACGTAGGTGAAAAGAAAGCATTTACGCCGCTAAAAGATCGCTAAACCAAAGCCCCCTAAATCCCCCAAGGGGGACCTTTAGAGTGATAAAAATAGTAATATCAACTCATATAATTCAATTAATAATACTTACATAAATGCTCAAAAGTCCCCCTCGGGGGATTTAGGGGGCCTTAGAACTTATGAACAAAATAAAAGTAACAAACCCCGTAGTCGAACTCGACGGTGATGAGATGACCCGCATAATCTGGGCATTTATCAAAGAACAACTGATCCTTCCCTACCTCGATCTGGATATTAAATATTACGATCTGGGCATTGAGAATCGCGATCTAACTAATGATCAGGTGACCATCGAAGCTGCAAATGCCATCAACAAGTACAATGTAGGCATTAAGTGTGCTACTATCACTCCTGACGAAGCCCGCGTGAAAGAGTTCGGATTAAAGAAAATGTGGAAGTCACCTAACGGTACATTGCGCAATATCATTGGTGGAACGGTTTTCCGCGAACCGATTATCTGTAACAATGTACCACGTTATGTTCAGGGCTGGACAAAACCTATCGTTATAGGCCGTCATGCTTTTGGAGATCAATACAAAGCTACCGATACGGTAATAAAAGGAAAAGGAACTTTAAAAATGACTTTCACCAACGAAGCCGGAGAAATAAAAGAATGGGAAGTTTACAATTTCGAAGGTGATGGCGTGGCTATGGCCATGTACAACACCGACGAATCCATCTACGGCTTTGCCCGTTCTTCATTTCAGGTTGCATTGGAGAAAAAATGGCCATTATACCTTTCAACCAAAAACACCATTTTGAAAGCCTATGACGGACGATTCAAAGACATCTTTCAAGAAGTATACGAAACTGAATTCCAAACAGCATACAAAGATGCCGGAATCACCTATGAGCATCGCCTCATCGATGACATGGTAGCTTCTTGCATGAAATGGAACGGCGGTTTTGTGTGGGCCTGCAAAAACTACGATGGTGACGTGCAATCGGACACCGTTGCGCAAGGTTTCGGCTCATTAGGTTTGATGTCGTCGGTACTGGTTACTCCCGATGGCAAAACCGTAGAAGCTGAAGCAGCTCACGGAACCGTTACCCGCCATTACCGCCAATACCAACAAGGAAAGTCAACGTCCACCAACCCAATTGCATCCATCTTTGCCTGGACGCGCGGATTAATGCACAGAGCCAAACTTGATAACAATACGGCGCTGTTGAACTTCTGTGAAAAGCTGGAACAAGTATGTATTGAAACTGTTGAAGCCGGCGAAATGACCAAAGACTTAGCCATACTTATTTACGGCGACAGTGTAACCAGCGACAACTATCTGAGTACTGAGGCTTTCTTAGCCGCTTTGAAACACAATTTGGAAACTAAACTATCTTAGTTGAGGTTTCATAAAACATAAAAGGAGCAACCGTTAAGTTGCTCCTTTTATGTTTTAAAGACATCGTACTATCGTTCCGATTACCCTAAAAATCCTTTTAATAATTTGCTTTTTGCATTTGGTCTCAATTTCCGAATTGCTTTTTCCTTGATTTGACGAACGCGTTCACGTGTCAAACCAAATTCATCGCCTATTTCTTCCAGTGTCATTTCCGTCACACCAATTCCAAAGAATTTTTTCACGATATCGCGTTCTCTGTCTGACAAGGTAAATGCCAGTACGCGCTCTATTTCTTTAGAAAGCGATTCGTTAATCAACACACGGTCAGCGTTGGGAGAATCATCGTTAATCATTACATCCAACAAGCTGTTATCTTCGCCTTCAACGAATGGAGCATCCACAGAAATGTGACGACCCGAAACTTTCATTGTATCAGCAATTTTGTCTACCGGAATATCCAGTACATCGGCCAATTCTTCTGGTGAAGGTTTACGTTCGTTTTCTTGCTCGAACTTAGAAAAAGCTTTGTTGATTTTATTTAATGATCCTACCTGATTAAGCGGCAAACGAACAATACGTGACTGTTCGGCCAAAGCTTGCAAAATAGATTGACGAATCCACCAAACTGCATACGAAATAAACTTAAATCCACGTGTTTCGTCGAACTTTTCAGCCGCTTTAATCAGTCCAAGGTTGCCTTCGTTAATTAAGTCAGGTAGACTGAGGCCTTGATTTTGGTACTGTTTTGCCACCGAAACAACGAAACGTAAGTTAGCACGTGTCAGCTTTTCTAACGCAATCCGATCTCCGGCACGTATCCGTTGAGCCAATTCGACTTCTTCTTCAACTGTGATAAGATCTTCGCGTCCAATCTCCTGTAAATACTTATCAAGAGATGCACTTTCACGATTCGTGATTGATTTGGTAATTTTTAATTGTCTCATTTTATTGATGAAAATTAGCTTGCAAAAGTAGTCATTATTTTCGGTTATGCAATGCCGAAAAGACGAAAAAGAATTTCTTCCTTTACCTAGAGCATAACAATTTATATATTAGTATGTTTACAAATATTCTTTATTTATATTAATCATATTCAAATTCACAAGAATAAACATTGGAGATCTCAAATAGAATAAAGTAGTCACTCTTTTAATTTGACATTCAGTTGATAAACACAAAGCAAATAAAATTGTTCTAATTTGTTGATAAATAAAAGCACAAACTCCGGAAAAAAGAATTTGTGCTCTTTAAATGATCTCTAAGAAGAATTGATTTATTCCGCCAGATTTATTATATAATAAGTTACCTTTCCTGTAGGATATACTCCCACTATAAAAAGAGCTTTTTCACGCTCTCCATTATTCATTGCGGCATCAAAAGCTGCTTGGACATCTTCAGCAGAACGAACAGCCTGACTGTTTATTTTCAGAATAATAAAGCCCGGCTTAATACCCTGATCGGCCAATTTACCTTTTGTCAACGATTTGATTTCAACGCCATAATCCAGATCTAATTTATCTTTTATCTTAGCATCAACATCTTTAAAGGTTGCTCCAAGCACGTCTTTACTATCCTGCGATGATACAACTCCATAATTGCCCTGACTGTTTTTCAGTTCAACTTTCAGTTTTTCTTCCGAATCACCTCTTACAACAGTAACGGTTATTTTATCGCCGGGACGGTAACGACCAACCTGTTCCTGCAGTTCAGCTGTTGTATTGACAGGTACTCCATTCACATTATTGATAACATCGCCTACTTTTACTCCGGCACTTTTAGCAGCACTCTGATCGTTAACCTCATCGACATAAGCACCTTCCAGCGTTTTCAATTTTTTCTCTTTAGCCAACTTACTGTCAATGTCTTTGATTTTGACTCCCAACAATGCACGCTGTACCACACCATACTGGCGAATATCTGAAACCACCTTTTGAACAATACTTACCGGAACTGCAAAAGCATAGCCGGCATACGAACCTGTTTGAGAAGCAATAGCTGCGTTGATACCTACCAATTCACCTCTCGTATTTACCAAAGCTCCTCCACTATTACCAGGATTCACCGCAGCATCGGTTTGGATAAATGATTCAATCGGCATTTTGGTATTAATAATATTGATATTACGCGCCTTGGCACTTACAATACCCGCCGTAACTGTAGAAGTCAGATTGAATGGATTACCAACCGCCAATACCCACTCACCCACTTTCAGCGAATCGGAATTGCCGAATGCAATCACCGGTAGTTTTTCTGCATCAATTTTAATTAAAGCAATATCGGTGTTGGGATCTGCTCCAATCAATTTTGCTTTAAACGTACGTTTATCATTCAGCGTAACTTCAATCTCCGACGACCCATCCACAACATGATTATTCGTTACGATATAACCATCATTGGTAATAATTACACCGGAGCCAACACCTTCCTGCATCGGAGTGTCATCATCTTTTTTAGATTTAGGACTTTGTTGAGGCCGTCCAAAAAAGTAGTCAAAAAGCGGATCGTTTTGAAACCCTCCAAACTGCTGAACCTTCATTGGCGTTTTGGTTTTTACGTGAACCACTGCATGTATGCTTAATTCGGCAGCAACTGTAAAATCAGTTTCCATTGCATTAGCCGCATGAGCAAATTTAGCATAGGTAACCGGAAGTTGAGTCTCCGACGAATTTAAACTGTCCCGCTTTTGCGAAACTAAATTAGTAGTCAGATTTGTCGCCACACTTACCGCAACGACTAAACCGAAAAAGCCGAGCGTTTTCATTCTTTTTGTTGCATTCATATTTTTCAATTTAAATTAATAATTTGGTTATAGCTTTATTTCTTCATTACACTTGACAGCATGTTTCTATTGCGAAAATACTCAAAAGTCATTCCTGAAAATTAAATCCGAATAGATATTTGAATATAATTAACCTTCATTTTTTCGAGCTTAACGCGCATTAACAGAGAAGAATCTGTTCGTAAAAAAAACTGAAAAAGGTGGACAAAAAAAGCCACCCTTTTGTCAGGTGGCTTCATTTAAGTATTTAAATTTCCGATAGGAAATTTAGAGAGTTTATTTCTTATAACCGTAAACAGCTAAGTCTCCTAATTCTTCTTCGATACGAAGCAACTGGTTATACTTAGCCATACGATCGGAACGGCTTAGCGAACCCGTTTTGATTTGTCCTGAGTTAGTTGCTACAGCAATGTCGGCAATGGTAGCATCTTCGGTTTCGCCCGAGCGGTGCGAAGTAACCGAGGTGTAGCCGGCGCGGTGAGCCATTTCAATGGCATCTAATGTTTCGGACAAAGTACCTATCTGATTTACTTTAATCAAAATGGAATTGGCACAACCCAACTCAATACCTTTTTTCAGATAATCAACATTAGTTACAAATAAATCATCACCTACTAACTGAATTTTGCTACCCAGTTTATCGGTCAATAATTTCCAACCATCCCAGTCGCCTTCGCTCATACCATCTTCAATAGAATCAATCGGATATTTGCTTACCAACTCAGCTAAATAATCAACCTGCTGAGCTGAAGTACGCTTAACACCGGTAGGTCCTTCAAATTTTGAATAATCGTAAATGCCATCTTTATAAAATTCAGATGAAGCACAATCCAAACCAATCATTACATCTTTTCCGGCTTTATATCCGGCCTTTTCGATAGCAACAATAATTGATTCCAATGCATCTTCAGTTCCCTTCAATGTCGGAGCAAAACCACCTTCATCACCCACAGCAGTGCTGAGATTGCGATCGTGAAGTACTTTTTTCAACGAATGAAAAACTTCGGCACCCATGCGCAAACCTTCTTTGAACGAAGGAGCACCAACAGGACGAATCATAAATTCCTGAAAAGCAATAGGTGCATCGGAGTGCGAGCCACCGTTGATAATGTTCATCATTGGCACAGGCAATACAAAAGTGTTTACACCACCAATGTAACGGTACAAAGGCAAATCCAGATACGATGCTGCAGCTTTAGCCACTGCCAACGAAACACCAAGAATAGCATTGGCACCCAAGTTCGATTTTGTTTTTGTTCCATCCAACTTAATCATTAGTTTATCGATAGAACGTTGTTGCAAAGCACTGACACCAATTAATGCAGGACCCAGAATGTTATTCACATTGGCAACAGCTTTTTGAACACCCTTACCCAAATAGCGACTTTTATCACCATCGCGCAGTTCAATAGCTTCGTTTTCTCCGGTTGAAGCTCCAGAAGGAACCGCAGCACGCCCAACGACACCTGACTCCAACAAAACATCTACTTCTACAGTGGGGTTTCCGCGCGAGTCAAGTATTTCGCGGGCAACGATTTTTTCAATTTTACTCATCTTAGTTTTAATTATAAAATTTGTTTTATAATGATTGATTTTATACCCTTATTAACGCCTCAAATTCAAAATTGTTCGAAATAAAGAGACATAATTAGCGTTGAATTATATCCGGCAAAAAAGTAGTATTTTTGTCAAAAGTAAATGCAAAAGTAAACACAAAAAATCAAATGAAGAAACTAATCTTACTTGCCTCACTTGGCCTGAGTATCTCAGTGTGTGGTCAATTTAAACAAATCGTCTCTAAACTCCCAACATCGCTGTCCGGTACCTCTACTAAATCAGTATCAAACAGCGAAAACGTAGCTGGTCTGAAAAATTCGCTCTCAGTAGGTATAGAAAAAGCTGTAGCAAATCTCGGAGCTGAAAATGGATTTTATAAGAATGAAGCACTGAAATTACTTTTACCACCTGAAGCACAACCGATCATCAAAAACATCAAGATGGTTCCGGGCGGTCAGGGCTTAGTAGACAAAACGGTACTTGCCATGAACCGTACAGCAGAAGACGCTGTAAAAGAAGCCACCCCTATATTCAAAACGGCTATTACCAATATGAGTGTTACCGATGCTGTCGGTATTTTATTTGGAAACAACAATGCTGCCACCGAATACCTGCGCAAAACCACCTACGCACAGTTGAAAGCCGCATTTGCACCCAAAGTAAAGGTATCGCTCGACAAGCCACTGGTGGCCAATGCATCTACCACCGAAACATGGAATACCTTAAGCTCCGGTTACAACAAAGTTGCCAAAACTACAGCAGGTTCCATATCGGGGATGAAAACAGTAAACGTAGACCTTGAAAACTATGTTACTGAAAAAGCACTGGATGCACTTTTTATTAAAGTAGCCGACGAAGAAAAATCAATCAGAAGCAATCCGTCAGCCCGTGTAAACGATTTATTGAAAAAAGTTTTCGGGCAGTTGGATAAGAAATAAACCACACAAGTCTAACTACAAGACAACACACTTAGAGAGAAGTGGCTGTATCAAAGGCACGCAAACAACGCAAAATGCACAAATTTTCGCAAATAAGATTTGTATAGAGGAATGTTATTTATTGAATTTCAAATTGATAAGAGTACGCTCATTTGTGCATTTTGCGTTATTTACGTGTCAAAAAGACTTTTGAGACAGCCTCTTCACTCTGTTTTTATACCGATTAGTCGGCTACTCCTCACCCATCAACTAATAAAAACATATCGGCAATTCAATAGCCAAAATGCTTATGGGTATTCGATTTCCAACCTTTTTGCCCTCTGTATAATAAGATCGACATATTCTGATTTCATTGTTTCCGGCAAAAAACTGAGTTGAATAAATTCAAACCAGAATGGAATAGCTTTGACAAATTTCGAGAAAATACGTTCAATACTTTTCTCATCCAATCCATTCAACGCAAATGCCTTTTGAAAATCAGATTTTTTCAACTTTCGTTTTTTTCCATTCAATGTCAACGCCAACTCTTCCTTATCGGCTGGATTTACGAGAATTGTGGCAACCATATCGTATGCAGGCATTAATGTAAATCCGGAGACTGAAGTACGGAGCAACGAAAAGTTTTTCAGATGCATATCTGCATTACCTGTCAAAAACGAGAATAAAATGTGTTCGTAAAACACAATCTCATCCAATACAGGATTAGCCGAATATCGAAGAATCGTTTTTGCAATATTTTCATACGATGAATGATATTTATGTTCAGTCAATCGCTCGGTTAGCTGACACATATCTTCCATCTGTATTTTTTCATGACCTTTTCTGTCAAGACGCTTTGTAATATAAGCCAAAGTTCCTGATTTCAGACGAATTAAACTATGCGGAACTGTGGATATTTTTGCGATTTCAGCTAAATGCATGGTCAAATCCTCTACTTCCGGCAAATGAGCATAGGTCGTTGTTTGTGGTTTTAAGATATAAGCACCCCACAAACCGACAATGGTAAATCGCTTGTTCTCCTTAGGCTTTGAAGCTGATATTTCCAAGGACAATTTGGCTTGTACACCAGTCACAGATATTTGACTTAGAATAATTTCGGTAGCCAGATCTTGCATTTCATCATCTGTGTAAGGTAGTTCGGGCACAACGGCGGTGCCAAAAATTTTCCTGCTACAAGCAGCATGAAAATCAACTTCATTATTCAACAAGGGTTTATAACAATACAAACATTGTTTCATTTTTCACCTCCGTCTTCTATACGTTCAACACTTACAGCCCCCAAACAATCTTTACAGCAAGTGAGCAACAGTTCCATTCGGTCATGCGGATTTATCTTCCAATTTCGCTCAGCAATATCAAGTAACCAGCCCTCAGGGATCAAACCATCAAAAAAAGGAAACAAAACAACGCTTTTGTAAGCCTTGCCTTGTAATGGGAATGTCAAGCTAATAGCCTCATTTGTTGGAACCGAAGCATAATCAACATCATAACAAAACTCGAAACCATCATCGGTTTGAGTTATAGTTCCAACCCGTTTATCATACAGTTTCACTTCCCCTTGTTTCATGGCTCAATAGTTTTTCACGATCAATTTCAGTGGGAGACAATTCGTGTCCAAAAAGTCGCAACACCTGATTTACCTTATCTATACGCAATGTAGTCTTTCCCTGTTCCAATTCCCGCACAAAACGTAGGCCTACACCTGCCTTTTCAGCTAAGTCTTGCTGAGTCAGGTTTGTTTGTTTTCTTTTCTCTTTTAGAAATGTAGAAAGTTCCATATTTATACAAAATTATACCCGATAAGGTATAATCAAATGCAATCGAAGCCTAATTATACCCTATCGGGTGCAAATATATATATTTATCCTGACATTATACCCGAAAGGGTGTAATAAAATACAACGAGGTCTTATTCCCCTTTAGGGGCTAGGGATCCTCACTCAAACTCCACCACCGTAACACCGGCACCACCAAACTGGATATGTTCGTCGCGATAGGTCCGGATGCCGTGAGTGGTTCCAAGATACTGACGAATCATCTGGCGCAACGCACCGGTACCCGTTCCGTGCAAAATACGAACCGATGCCACACCTACCATCACGGCATCGTCGATAAAATACATTACAGCCTGCAAGGCTTCGTCGCCACGCATGCCGCGCACATCTATTTCCGACTGAAACGTGAGTTTGCGTTGGCGAACTTCGTCGGTAGCCGTGCTGCCCAACGATTCGTATTTACGTGCTTCCTTCTTTAACTGATTATTGCTGATAGCCTCCAGCCGGTTCAACTTCACTGTCGACTTCAGATTACCGAAAGCCACCAATGCCTGTTTATCCTGCATTTCAATAATGGTTCCGGTAGCCGTTTGTCCTTTCATACGAACATTAGAGCCGATTTTCAATTCTGATTTCTCAGCTTCTCGCTCTGAAGTAGTGATTGTTTTCTGAGCCACTTTAGATTTAAGTTTCAAAGTCGGTACATTTTCCAAGTCCCCTTTAGGGGATTTAGGGGTTTCTTCTTTACTTATCTTTGCCTTGAAATCATCCAATTCCTTTCTTACCAATTGCGTACGAACCTTTTCGGCCTCGGCCTCTTTTATCTGGCGTATGGTATTTTCAATCTTAGCATTGGCTTCGTTCAACAAGTTTTTAGCTTCATCTTTCGCTTTGTTCGTAATCTCCTTACGCTGCTTATCCATGCCGGCCATCTCTTCCTCGTACTTAGCCAGTGTTTCTTCCAACCGTTTCTCTTTCTGACGGATTTGTTGGCGTTTGTTCTCCCAATAGCGTTTGTCGCGCACAATGTCCTGCAGGTGCTTGTCGTAGTCCAGGTGCTCCGCTCCTACTTTCTCGGCAGCTTCGGCAATCAGGTCTTCGGGCAAGCCAATCTTGCGAGCTATTTCAATGGCAAATGAGCTCCCGGGATTACCAATGCTCAGTTGGAAAAGCGGTTGCAGGTGCTGACGGTCGTAGAGCATAGCTCCGTTTACAATACCTTCGGCATCTTCGGCGTAATGTTTCAGGTTGGTATAGTGCGTGGTTATCACCCCAAAAGCCAGATTTTGGTTGAATCGTTCCAGCGTAGCTTCGGCAATGGCTCCACCAATCATAGGTTCGGTCCCCGTTCCAAATTCATCAATCAGCAACAGTGTTTTAGGATTGCTATTTTTGATAAAAAACTTCATATTCAGCAAATGCGAGCTGTAGGTAGAAAGATCATTTTCGATGGATTGTTCGTCGCCAATATCAATAAACAGTCGTTCATAAATACCGGCGCGACTACTATCGTGCAACGGCACCAGCAGTCCGCATTGAAGCATGTATTGCAGCAGCACCACTGTTTTCAGACAAACCGATTTACCACCGGCGTTCGGGCCCGAGATAAGCAGAATACGCTGTTTCTCGTTCAACGTAATATCCAGCGGTACAATTTCTTTTCCTTGTTTTTTGAGCGAAAGAAATAGCAAAGGATGAATGGCTTTAGCCCATTCCAGCTGGCAACAATCATCGACCCGTGGTTTAATAGCCTTGATATCTATGCCGAAAAGAGCCTTGGCGCGCAGAAAATCAATCTGACCCAGAAAATATTGCGAAGAAAAAATAGCTTCGGTATACGGACGTACAAAGTTGGTAAAGTCCACCAGGATACGCATTACTTCCCGGCGCTCCTCTCCTTCCAGTTCTCTGACGCGGTTGTTGGCTTCCACCACCTGCTGAGGTTCTATGAAAACCGTTTTTCCGGTAGCCGATTCATCGTGCACAATACCGTTTACCTTGCGCTTAAAAGCCGGCGAAACGGGAATAACCAACCGCCCCTCGCGCATGGTAGGTGCCACATCTTTTTCCACATAACCATCGGCCTGCGCCTGACGCAGAATGGAATTGAGCGTGCGTGAAATACCGCTTTGCACCTGAAAAATATCTTTTCGTATCCGGGCAAGCTCGGGCGAAGCATTGTCCTTTATCTTTCCGAATTTATTCAGGATGGCATCAATCCGATTGACAATCAAAGGAAAAGTTTCAACGTCACTCACCAACTCATGCAAATGCGGGTACACTTCCGCTTCGTGCTTGGTCAGAAAAGCAACCAGTAGCCGGACAGCTTCCAACGCCCGCCGAAGATCAAAAACCTCCAACTCGTCGAGAAACAGCCCCTCCACCCTGATGCGCAACAAAGCCGGACGCACATCGTAAAAGTCACCGATAGGCAGTTCGTCGGCATCGGTAGTGAGCACGCGCAGCATCTCGTCGGTCTGACTAAGTAAGCGCATCACATCGGCATAGTCCGACGAAAATTGTATTTCATCTACTTTTTCTTCACCCAAGGTACTCACACATTTGTCTTTCAACAGTTGGCGAATGGTGGTAAAAGCTATTTTTTGTTCGAAATAAGAAGGATATAACATAAGTATATTTTAAACTAAAAGAAAATGTCAGAACTAAACTCTTATAGCATCAGAAGCACAGGTCCAGTTAAATACCTCTTTGCCTATTCTTTCCCATTCATCTTTTAATTCCAATTTTAAAATATCTTCAAAAATTAAATTATCAAAATCGCGCATTAGACAATCTACTGATCTCGCTAAAACATTTGATCCAAGCCCATGTAAAATAATACCATCTTCTATATCTCCACATTGAATATGTTGTAAATCAACCTCTTTCAAAGTATCACTTTTTAAAATTATCTCATCAACATAAGATCTATAATCCTTATTATCAATTTTTTGATACTTTTTAATCGATAAACCTTCTTTTATATCAAAATATCTTATGCATCCATTATTTTCAACAACTTGGTCAATAATACTGAAACCTCGTGTCCAATCAGGATTATTGACAACTGTTTTTCTCAATATTTCAATAGGAATAAGATTTTCAGCCTCTCTGAATAAATCTGAATAAATGAAATCACAATTAAAAACTGCCCCTTCTCTTTCTCTTAATTTTAAAACTTTCTTTAAGGTTGCACCTATTTTATAATTAGGGCACCTTTTGTCACTATCAACTAGAGCAAGACAAAATTTACTCTTAGATGCTTGTATAGATTCTATGATAGTAGCAAGTGTATCACCACCACCATGACCGGGCTTAAAATTATTTTTAATTTGTAATTTTTTGAATCGTTTATAGTATTCACAGAAAAAGAAATAAAAGTTGATTTCAGCCTGGTTCTCTCCCAGAAGAACAGTGCTCCCAAAAATTTCATAATCAGAGATTTTATCAATTGGAATATGCACCTCCCTATACCTCCCAAATTCATCTTTATTTATTTCAACTTCAGAATTATTATTGAAAATTATTTTCAAAGACACTTGATTTACTATATCACCAAAAGTTGCATATTTTGAAAGATAATAAATAAAAACATTCTTTGTTTTGTTATTTTCATAAAACGGAATCGTAATTAATCTCTGAAGCACGTTTCTTGAACCAAATAAAAAATGTTTGCCATACCTAGATGCGTTAGCAACATTCTCAATAATCTCAATTGCTTTAACGTTATTTTTTTCAGCAGCAGAAACAATTTCATCTGTAAAATAGAAAAGCATAGTTTTATATTTTAATAAGCATTAAAAAATCCAATCGGCCAATTCTCTAAAAAACCATCATCGTTAAATTCGGAGAGAGATACATTTTTCTCATTTTCTGATGATTTATTATGAAAGAGAGCAACCGTTACATCTTCTTTATTTAATTCATTTTCGGAAATTTTCTGTCCTATTCTATTTATAATCGTCTCGCTATGTGTCTCTATTACAAGTCTTAGCTTTACATTATTTTCTTTAGCTGTATTTACAGCAGAAACAAAAACATCTGCTAATTTTGCTTGCATAGAAGGGTGCAAATGAAGTTCTGGTTGTTCGATTACATAGTATATTACCTCACTATAATTAAAATAGCTTGACCTTCTTCTATTAAAGCTTCGGTTTGAAGTTAAAGTCCATAGGAGAATAATTATTGGGAGTATTTGAGAAAAACCAAAACCATTATCTGCTAAGTTAAATTTCTCTTTAGTATCCTCATTAATCAACGATATTGCAATATGACCTCCGCTATAATCTGTATACAAATAAAAATCAAAATATTTCAACATCCATGTTTTCAAATCTTTCTTCTCTATTTCTGACAAATCGTTAATGAACATTGGTAGATTAATTCCTCGTGAATCGATTGAGTCTAAAGAAAGATTTTGTCTTCGATAATATCTTTCAGCAGTCGCCCTAAGAGGTCCAATATAACTAGAATTACGATAAAAACTCGTTAATTCAATATTTAAATTATCAATAATTGCAAATGAAACAGAGAGTACAAACCTATTATTTAAACGATTGAATTCATCATTATCAATCTCCCAATTTGAAACAGTAGTTTTCCAGACCTTAGGTGATTCAATTTCTTTTATTTTTTTTAGTATCGCTTTTTTACTTGATGCTGGGCTTCCAATTTTGCTCTTTATCGCAAGAATTGATTTTTGTGAAATTTTATTAGCTAAAAGGTTATCCATACATTCAAACAACTCCTTGTTAAAAAACGGAGTACTTCTAATTCTTATCTGTTTGAAACTATCGGGAGTATCAATAAAATCAGCTAATTGAAAATGAGGTAGAATGTTTGCTCGACCATCAATTATTTTTACGTTTATATCTTTCTTGAAAGTTTCATTATTTACTATAATACTTTCAAACTCATTTTTATTACTGATATTTATTTGGAATTTTTGGTCATGAAATTCAACATTAATCTTGTTTATAAAATCGAAACCATTATACTCTACTATATTAACAGTCAGCAAGAATGCTTTAATCCTAAATTGAAATTCAATATTCTTTTCTCCTTTTCTTACGGCTGTTTTAAAATCACCTAAATCAACATCTTCACTTAGCCATAAAATAGGACCTCTCTTATTGATATTTAAACCTTGTTTAAACAAAGGAAATGTTCTAAGAAATGAACTTTTGCCCGAACTATTTGCTCCTACAAGAATATTAATAGACTTTAATGGAACTTCACCTGTATCTGCAAGACAATGTAAATTTTTAATTCTAATTGAATCCATGGCATTCTTTTTTCTTCAAATTTATTATATTAAATTGAAATTTAATCTTATATCATAAAAAGATATACTATTATATTTCCAAATCATTTCTTATCTCAAATCCATTTCCAATAATCACTAATTTATTCATAATCCCTGATTATAAGTAGTAGAAAGTAAATAATGTCCTATTTTTCAGAAAATCGTTAGACGATACAGTTGTAACTTGAAGTCCCCTTTAGGGGAGCCAACGGTCAGCGTAGCTAATTAGGGGCGGTTCTCAACTATATTTTCGGCCCCAAGCCCCTAAAGATGCTAGATAACCTCGTCTTTGAAAAATTATAATGGTACATTATATTCGTTTCTGAACTTAGCTAAAGTTTTATTTATTTTTCAAGAGCATCATGATTTTTTTGCTCTTATTTTTTCGTTTTTTGCTAACAATTTAAATTTTTCAGGCCTAATTATTCGTTTTTTGTTGACAATTCAAATTTTTTAGTCCCAAAAATTCGTTTTTCTTTGACAATTCAAATTTTTTAGCCTTAAAAATTCGTTTTTTGTTGACATTCCAAAAGTTTTAGCCTCAAAAATTCGTTTTTTGTTGACATTCCAAAAGTTTTAGCCTTAAAAATTCGTTTTTTGCTAACATTCCAAAAGTTTTAGTCCCAAAAATTCGTTTTTCTTTGACAATTCAAAAGTTTTAAGCTCAAAAATTCGTTTTTCTTTGACATTCCAAAAGTTTTAGTCCCAAAAATTCGTTTTTTGAGGCATTTCCAAAAGTTTTGGGCTCAATTAAGACTCATTCGCCTTTAATTGATTTTCGCGCGCTGATTCTTCACGATACTTTTCTCTTTCTTTCAATAAAAAATGATCATAATCCAAACCGGGATATTCCTGCATGTTTTTTTTAATCAGATAGTAATTTAATTTTTTACATTCATCAAAATAATCCAACCAACTCATTCCTACTAAGATATCGTAATGCAACCATTGGTTTGAAGTGAGTGTCTCGTTCTGTTCACCAAAATATCGAAGCACCTGCCAATATACAACATCCAGAAATTCATTTCTCTCCAGATTCAGTTGTTTGAGTCCTATCAAATCCTCCTGATACGCCTCTTCAACAACCTTTTCATATATTCTCAACTCTTCGGCGTCGAGTTTCAATTTGTCGTATTCAATCACCGTTTTACATGCCTCGTAAGGTTTAGCGAATAACTCCACACATAGATCATAATCATTAAATTCTTCCTTAAGATTTTGTCCTTTCTCCACTTTTTCGAAGAAATCCACTAGCCGTATGGATAAAGTATTGGCAACTCCTTCCATGGCTTCGAATACCCAGTTTACATGCCACATTTGAATATAAGGCTTTATTCCAGGATATTGCTTTTCGAACAATTCTTTCAGTTTTTCCTTCAGGTCAGCCGTCAATGGAAATTGCAACAAAACATGCTTGCTATACAATTCCATAAATTTCTCCACTGAGTCCAATAGTCTATCCGGATCAACACCCAATTGTTCCCGTAATCTTTCTTTCGATTCGTTTTTTTCGTCTTCTTCAGGATCATGTTCTTCCATTGTAGTTCTTTTTTATTATTAAACAGAATAGAATTAAGTAAGCGAAAGAATATAATGTCGTATTGTCAGAAAAGAATGGAACACTGATTTTACGGATTGAGCGGATAAAAACGGATGATAATTAAACGGATTTAAATCTGATTTTAGTCATGCTAGCATGACAGATAAGAGTTTAAACTATTGAAAATCATTAACTACGTTGATCTTCGATTCCGATTTATCGGAATTAAAATCCGTATAAAAATCCGCTATATCAGCGTTTATCCGCGTTCTAATCTTTTTCCATTTTTAGATTTACGAATACAATATTATATTTATCTAAGTACTTAAGTAGATAAAACCTTTAAACAGAACCCAATCTTTAAAGTTGCCCTTTAGGGGTTCTTTCTCTCTTCCTTCTTCGCTTCGTCCCAAATCACATCCATCTCGGCCAGGGTCATATCCTTCAGATTTTTTCCTATGGTAAGTGTTTTGGATTCCAGGTAATTAAAACGGCTGATAAACTTCCGATTGGTCCGTTCCAAGGCATTTTCGGGGTTTATATCATACAGTCGGGCAGCATTTATCAGGCTGAACAGCATATCGCCAAACTCGGCTTCCATTTTGTCTTTGTCCATTGCCGCAACTTCCACTTTGAACTCATCAATCTCTTCCTGTACTTTGCTCCAAACCTGCTCACGCTCTTCCCAGTCGAAACCTACACTGCGGGCTTTGTCCTGAATGCGGTGCGCTTTGATAAGAGCCGGAAGTGCATCGGGCACACCGGAAAGAACGGTTTTATTCCCACCTTTCTCTTTCAACTTCAATTGCTCCCAGTTTTGCTCTACCGTTTTGGCATTGTTGGCCTCCACTTCGCCAAACACGTGCGGATGACGGTAAATCAGCTTTTCGTTTAGCGATTTACAAACATCATATATATCAAAATCGTTGGTCTCGCTCCCCATCTGTGCATAGAACACGACATGCAATAACAAATCACCAAGCTCTTTACGAATAGAAGGCATTTCTTTTTTTATAATAGCATCCACCAGTTCGTAGGTCTCTTCTATTGTCTGAATACGAAGACTATCAAATGTTTGTTCTTTGTCCCACGGGCATTTGGCACGTAGTTCGGTCATTATTCCAAGAAGTCGTTCGAATTCCTGAAGCTTTTCGGTTGTTGTATGCATATTATATAGTTACGAGTCTTTAATTACGAGTTACAAGCCGGTCGTATCCGGTAAGACATTCGTTATTTTAGTAATTATCTGGTTATCTGAATTATGAATTTATGTGCAAAGGTAAGCATTTTTAGCCTTGAAATCATGCTGACTTAGCTTCCAATTCGCGATCCAATTGGCTGTAAACCTCTGTCAAAACAGCAAAACAAAAGATTTTTTATCCGATTAAGATTATTTAACCTCAACAGTATTGTCAGAATAAAAAGTTGCCATACTTTTGCAGTGTACTATTCAACTAATACACTAAAACAATAACTCAATATGAATAAAAGTATGATACAGCTCCAGAATCTGGAATTTAGTTATAGCAAAAAAGCGTCATTACTTTCAAACTTAACTTTGCAACTTGAAGCCGGACGCATCCACGGATTGCTGGGTAAAAATGGCGAGGGCAAAAGTACACTTCTGAAATTAATCTCCGGATTGGTTTTCCCCACTCAGGGACAAATTGAGGTCATGGGATTCGAACCTCAAAAACGCCAACCGGAAATGCTGCAGGAAATTTTCTTTTTACCGGAAGAACTGCCTCAACTGACATTAACGGTTGAAAACTACGAAAAGGTGTATGCGCCCTTTTATCCTAACTTCAGTTCCGCTCAATTTAATGAGTATCTGAAAGAGTTTGATGTAGATTTAAAAAACTCCATGCTTAACAAACTCTCGCACGGACAGAAAAAGAAAGTGATGATTGCATTCGGTCTTGCTGCAAACACCAAACTGTTGTTAATGGACGAACCGACTAACGGGCTCGACATTCCGTCGAAAGGACAATTCCGCCGCATGGTAGCCTCTGCCGTCAACGAAGATCGCTGCTTGATTATTTCCACCCATCAGGTGCGCGATTTAGACAGCCTGATTGACAGCATCATTATTATGGATGGTCATGAAATAGTATTTAATGAGCCTGTTGAAAACATTACAAAAAAATTGCTTTTCAGGGTTGCCGACCGTAATGAAACCGACGAAACGGTAATTTATTCCGAAGACTCTTTACGCGGTTTGTATCAGGTGAAAGAGAATACTTCCGGTGAAGAAAGTAAGTTAGACATAGAACTCCTGTTCAACGCCGTATTTGCCGACAAGAAGCGAATCATGAATCTTTTTAAATAACGACTAAAACTCTAAAAAACAATGAATACAACATTTAGCTTTGACCGTTTAGTTTTATTACTAAAGCGTTATTTTATAGAAAACAAGAATAAGGAATTGATGTATTGGGGCGTTCTGACTCTGGTTTTTGCTATCGTTCATCAAGTTGATACAGCAAAAATGATCATATACATTATGGGATTTATCTTTGCAGCCAAGCAATTCAAAATATTTGCATACACCCCCGGTGGAATGCATTACCTGCTAATTCCGGCCACACACCTGGAAAAACTGATCAGCACCATTCTGCTGAGCACCGTTTACTTCTTTATTATGTCTCTATTATCCTATTCAATAGGTAACATTATCGGAACCAATGTAGGTAACATCCTGTTTGACTTGTCGAGTCCGGTATCGTGGGATCTGTTCAGCTTCTCCAATGTCCATGCAATGGGAAATAGCATCCACTTTACGCAGGGAAGTCCATTTATTGAAATGATCATTACCTTCCTTACCATCCAATCTGTATTTTTGCTTGGATCGGTGTACTTCAAACGGAGTTCGCCAGGAAGAACTATGCTCAGCATCTTTGGTATTTTCATGGTGTTAGGAATCATAGAACTGATTTTACTCAAAGTGTTATTTGGCACAACATCACTGAATACCAACATGATTTCAGTGAGCCTTATTTCCGAAAATTCACCAACATTAATCGCCCTGAAGTATTTATACGAAGTTCTAAGTTATTTGTTTATCCCATTTCTTTGGATAGTAACATTCTTCCGGCTAAAAGAAAAACAAGTATAACAAAATGGAATTCAATCAATCACAAGCTATTTACCTGCAAATTGGCGATTATGTATGCGAACAGATCCTGATAGGCCGCTGGAACGAAGGCGACCGGATTCTGTCGGTCCGAGAGTTGGGTGTAGCTCTGCAGGTCAATCCCAACACCGTAATACGAACTTTCGAATTTTTACAAAACAATGATGTCATATTTAATAAACGCGGAGTTGGTTACTTTGTAGCCGACAATGCAAAAGAAAAAATAACAGCCTACCGACGTAAGCAATTTTTGGAATTCGACTTACCGGTTATCTTCAAAAGCATGAACCTGCTTGGCATGAATTTTGAGGAAATAAAAGCTCATTATGAAGAATATAACAAGCACAATCATACAAATGAAGAATCAATATGAAAGCATCCCAACGTATCCCAAAAGCAATTGCTGTAGTTATCATAATAGGTAGCGGTTTAGTGTACAATATGGAAAAGAAACATATTATTACAAACGAACTTCAACAAATCAGCGCCAAACTGGGCAAAGAATCAGTTGAATCCGATTCCATTGAAACCGGAACCAGAAACACTGAGAACAGGCTATTTATTTATACTAAAACAATTATAGAAACAAGTATCCATCATTTAATTCCAAATATATGAAAACAAGCAATAAACTACTAATGGGCTTCTTTGGCGTAATTCTAATCAGTTTAGTTATTGCCAACGTTGCAGTTAAAGCTGAAATAAAAAACGGAAACTACAAAAGAAACATAGAAGTAAGATCAGATTCAGTTACTGTACATAAAGACAGCACGCACGTCGAAATAAACTTCTAAAATCATAAATTTTCTCAATAACGTTTTGAATCTTTAGTATACCATTTTGCCGTTGCGATAACGACAAAATGGTTTTTCGCGAAACGGATTCGGGAATCAAAACCACCTTGGTTGAGGTTAGGCTAATTCAGGTTTTATCTAAACCAACTTCGGTTGAAGGCAAATTAAGTACATAATAACTTGGGTTCAGGATAAAAACTAAATGGGAAAATGGGATCAACTTAATAATATATCCTGTTTCTCAGACCTATACAAAATATAATATGTCGGTGCGCTGCACCTCTGGTTTATATGTCTGACTAATTTCTACAAATAGTTCGGTGCTCTGCACCTTTTGAGGGACAGAGTCC
>WSSedL1CaDRAFT_10000070_pt1 | contig 59942 bp, 59 predicted proteins | sample WetSurSL1Cattail_FD_9464 | JGI IMG/M metagenome (IMG submission 9464)
CAATCCGCAGTTTATCGTCTGCGACGAGCCTGTTTCGGCGCTTGATGTTTCCATCCAGTCTCAAATCCTGAACCTGCTGCGCGACCTTCAGCAGGAAAAAGGCCTAACTTATCTGTTTATTTCCCACGACCTTGGCGTTGTACGTTATATTTCAAACCGGGTCTGCGTTATGTTCCTTGGGAAAATCTGTGAAATTGGGGAAACTGATGAAATTTATTCAAACCCGATGCACCCCTATACAAAATTTTTGATTGATGCCGTACCGACCATCGATCTATCCAGAAGGGATCAGCCAAGAACGATTCTCGCAGGTGAGATTCCAAGCCCGGTAAACCCACCTACCGGATGTCGCTTTCACACCCGCTGCCCCTATGCACAGCCGGTGTGCAGTGAAAAAGAGCCTGAAATGAGGCTATTTAACGGCAGGCAGGTAGCATGCCATTTCGCCGGTGAATTTCCTAAAATCAAAGAATAATCATATTGAGAAGGGTTATAACCATTTCTGTGCTAACCACGTATCATTTTATCCTGGCACAAAGGCGGACGGAATGAAAACGCTTATATTTGAGGCAAATACTCATTAATAAAAAATACGGCCCGGCTAATTTGGCTGAGCCGCATTGAACTTTACCCTCGAAAAACTTGACTTATTTCATTCATATAAGCAATTTGAGTATTCATTGTACAGGAATTTCAAATGATAAGACCCACTTCGCATAAAGCCATATACCTACATAACTAAATCAAGGAGTCGATCAAATATGAGTTGTGATCTGAAAGCACTGGATATTGCGCTGGCAACGCGCATCAGCGAGAAAAGGCTGCCCGGCGTTGCCGTCTGCATTCGCGGCCCTGAAGGTATCATTTTTGAAAAGGGCTACGGCTATGCCGATGAAAACAAACGTTCCGTTGATGAAAATACCATTATGGGCATTGGCTCTATGAGCAAGTCCGCCGCAACTCTGGCGCTGGCTATTCTTGCCACCGAAGGCAGGTGCTCCTTTGACGATCCCGTTACCAAATATTTTCCTAAGTTCCGCGTTCCCGGCAATCCCACCGAGTCAGTGACTCTTCGCCACTTGGCCATGCATACCGCCGGTATTCCGCCTATGGAACCGCTGGAATGGAGTATCGCCGCCAACACCGCCAACCGAGACACCGAGCTGGACAGAGAGTTACGCCGTACCTCTCCCAACAAGATGGATGAGATCGGGCAGATCATCGACTATATCGCCGAGGGCAGGTATCCAACCCTAGGCGCTCCCGGTGAATACATGAGTTATTCTAATGAAGGCTACGCTGTGCTGTCCTACATCGTGGACAAGGTAGCGGGATATCCGCTGGAGCAGTTCTTGGAGGATCGGGTCTTTGGACCGATGGGAATGACCCGTACCATTTTGGATGTAGACTGCAGCAGGGCTAAAAAGTTAGCTTCCGATGGCAACATCACTCACCTGTGGGAGCGTGACGCAGACGGCAACTTTACGGTGGACGATGACTGGTCTATTCTGCCTCCGTTCCGCAGCTGTGCCTGCGTCAAATCCACAGCCTGCGATATGGCTCGGTACTATCAGTGCTTATCTAACAAGGGAGTTCTGGACGGCGTGCAGGTCATTCCCGCTGAAGCTCCCGAACTGATGGTTGGTGCTTCCTTTCCCCTAACCGAGAAGGCTGTTTACTGCTATGGCCTTAATAAGCGTTTGTGGCATGGCCACACCATCTGTGAGCATTCAGGCGGACTCCACGGTGTTTCCTCCCACGGCGGATTCTTTCTGGGTGAGAACTACAGCTGCGTTGCGCTGTGTAACGAGGGTGATCAGGATACCGAGGAGCTGTGTTGGATTATGTATAATATGATTATGGGATGCGAGCTTACAGAGCAGCAGCGCTGGCTGCATCCCAACGGTCTGGAATTCAGCGAACCGGAGATGCTCACCGGTACCTATATCTGCCACGAAGGTGTGCCCGTAATCATGAAGGTCTATGTGAAAAATGGCAAACTGATGGTCAATAAATCTGACACAGTTTTTGAGGCTGCGTTCTGCGGAGAGACCTATTTTCAATGCCGCAATGAAGAATTTAACTACGACTCACGTCTGCACTTTCATGTCCGCGATGACAAGGCCTGGGGCTGCCAGGTTTATTCTCGCGTATATGAGCGCATCGACTAAAAGTAGTTTCAAAGTTCCAATGTCAACGCCGGCCTTCTGCCTTGGAGGGGGATATGCATCGCATCAATTAGATGAAATCTGTCAAGCAGCCGGATTTTCGCCTAATATTGTATTTGAGGTAGATGACAGTCTCATGGATGATATGTTAGAGTTGGAAAGAGGAATTGCACTTTTGCCAAAATATTTGATAGAGCGTCCGCATTCAGGCCAAAGGCATCTTAAAATGCTAAGAATTGATCAACCGGATACCCGAATACAAATCGGACTGTCCTGGCGTAAACATAAATACTTCTCTAATACAGCGCAACACTTTAGGAATTTTATTATTGAAAATTACAAATGATGAGTTTGAACTGTTTGGTTTGCTCACTGGCAGTATAAATAAGCGACATTTCTTTCTTTTATGTTAGGATACTTAACGCCGAAGAGTTAGCTAATATTTGAAGGGACTGCTTTTGGTAAAAAAGCAGTCCCTTCAGGTTCTTGATGAGCAATTATTCCATTACAAACTAAGATGGTGTGATTTACCCAATCGAAAGCAACACAATTGATTTGGATGGCATATCAATATGCAACGTGTTGCCGTTTACCTTAAATGACGTGAACTCTTGTGGCTTTACTTTCTCGGGATCATCGAAATCGTTAAATGCCTGCATCTTTTCATGTGTCAAAATAGATCCGGTCACCCGGCCGGTTGGCTGGTCTGCGATTGAGCAGCTGACATGAGCGCCTTCGCACGGGTGAATGTTGCATAGTGTCATGTGGACTCTGCCATCTTTATCCTTTGACACAGATGCATTAACCTTTGGAAGTACCTCGCCGTTGCAAACGTAGTCGTCGGAAACCATTGCGAAATCGAGCAACTGGGCATCCTGATGTACTTTGTACAGATCATAGACATAATAGGTGGGTGTCAGCAGCATCTTTTCTCCTTGTGTAAGGATAACTGCCTGAAGCACGTTGATGACCTGAGCAATGTTGGTCATGCGAACGCGGTCAGAGTGATTGTTGAAGATGTTGAGGCTGGTACTGGCGACAAGTGCGTCACGCAAGGTATTCTGCTGATATAGGAATGCGGGGTTTGTACCCGGCTCGCTGTTAAACCATGTTCCCCATTCATCAATAATCAGGGCTACCTTTTTGTCGGGGTCATACTTGTCCATGATATCAGAATGTTTTTTGATAAGCGTCTCAGTGTGCAGGGCGGCTTTCATGGTGTGGAACCAGTCATTCTCATCAAAGTCGGTAGCCGATTTTCTGTCAAAACTCGGGGCATTCACATATCTTCGATTCCCGTCCGGCAGCGTCAATTCAGCTGTTGGGTCACCGAGCCTTGCGTAGTAGTGCAAGGCAAGTCCATCCATATGCATCCAGGCCTGGCGCATAAGTACCTCGGTCCAGTGATAGTTGTCACTCCTCGGACCTGCGGCTATTCGAAAAAGTTTATTGTCACCAAGATCTCTGACATATTGATTGTAGCGTGTGAATTGATCCGCGTAAAACTCAGCAGTCATTCGCCCGCCGCAGCCCCAATTTTCGTTTCCTACACCGAAATATTTGAGTTTCCACGGTTCTTGCCTACCATTTTGTTTTCTCCAGTTAGTCATGGGGGAAAGACCGTCAAAGGTCATGTATTCGACCCACTCCTGCATTTCTTGAACCGTGCCGCTGCCAACATTGCCGCAGATATACGGTTCCGTATCGAGCATTTGACAAAGGTCAAAAAACTCGTGGGTGCCAAAATGATTGTTTTCAACCACCTTACCCCAGTGGGTGTTTACCATCTCCTTGCGGTTTTCCTTGGGACCGACCCCATCCTTCCAGTGATATTCATCTGCGAAGCAACCTCCCGGCCAGCGCAGGCAAGGAATTTTAATTTTTCGTAACGCTTCTACAATATCATTGCGGATACCGCGCGTGTTTGGGATGGTGGAGTTTTCACCGACCCAGATGCCTTCATAAACGCAATGACCCAGATGTTCGGCAAAATGGCCGTAGATCATTTTGTCAATCGTATTTTTCTCTTTGCCTGCATTGACAACAATTTGATTTCCCATTTTAACTCCCCTTTTTTCTGATGTGTCTTATGGAATGCTGTATTGGCACTTTTTCGGTCAGACATGCAACTTGGTTGAAATACCGCTTTGCAGTATACAATGATACGGCCTTAAATTTGAAGCGCTCGGATAAATACTGTTCCTAAAAACGGTGAAAATTATCCTCAGATGTCTGTTTCGTATCGAAACCAGTCAAATTCAGCCCACTTGCTCTTGGTGTGGGTATCCTGCGCAAACATTCCCACAAACGAGCCGGTGAATTTGCCGCAGGTGCTCGCTTCATCGGAAAGAGCGGTCATATCTAATTCCGGACCGATTGGCAGGTAGGTTGCACCATTAAGACTATAACAAAAGTTCAGTTTATCAAGATTGATCTCTGCACGCAGGTAGACCGGTATGTCCGAAGGCACCGGAATTGAGACGCGGAGGTCACGGGTTTTTCCGCCGATGAAGGCATAAGCTGACAGTATTTCACGCTTATGTACTTCATCGTAGGTCTTGTAAGCACAGTAATGGCTTTCACTGTCGTAGTAGCAGGTAATACCAGCCAGATGGTGATAATGTTCCGGATTAAAATACAGAAGCGTCGTTGCACAGGCACGAAATGCCGTTATCCTGCGCGCCAACAGACTAACGAAGTAGTTGCTGGAGAGCGATTCCCGGCCGCGGAGCCGTAAAAAACCCTTGTGGGTGGAAAGATCCGCCCACTCCGGGGTGATTTCGTTGCGTGGCGTGCAAAAATGAAGATCCAAGGTCGGGGAATTAAAATCGCATAGCGGGTTGTCCGGTTCATATGGCCATGAGGGGAGAGCTGGTTCCGGTGTGCTGCTTTTTGCAATGTTCGAACCGTCGGCCATGCGCAACCAACCGTCGTCGGTCCAGACCATCTTCTGAAGCGAGGTTTCTCGCCCGAGGATGCATCTTTTTTGCGGCATAACCGGGCGTCCACAGAGGTGAGCCATATACCATTCGCCCGATTGTGTTTCCACGAGTGAACCGTGCCCTGCTTTTTGTAATTCTGCGTCCGGATTATATCGCTCCGGCATCATGAACGCACTCTTTTCGGTGCCGGTAAAGTCCTCGGCTGTACTCGTAATGATTGGGTTGCAAGGGGAAGACTCGTACGGCCCAGTGACCGAACGTGAGCGGGAAAGTACAACACTGTGTCCATACCCGGTTCCACCCTCTGCGGTAATCAGATAGTACCAGCCATCACGCTTAAAGATGTGCGCGCCTTCGACAAAGCGCCGCCGTGTCCCGCCGCGGCTGATGGTGATGGGAGAACCGATCAGCTTCTTCGACTTGAATTCCAGCTCCTGAATTACGATTGCGCGGTGGTCAATATTTGCAGGGCGGAAATCCCTGTCTTTGTTTATGACCCATTTGCGCCCATCGTCGTCATGGAAGAGAGACGGGTCGAAGCCGCTGGAGTTCAGGTAGATTGGCTTATTCCACTCACCTCGGATATCATCAGTCCAGATCATGTAATTGTCCACGTCGAACATGGATTGGTTCTGGTTATGTACATTGGAAAACATCAGGTAAAATCGTCTTTCCTCTGCGCAGTAGCTAAGACCTGGAGCCCAAACTCCTCGTGAAGGCTTTATACCGGTAAGGTCGACAAATTCCCTGGATTTGAGCAGGTAGTCCACGAGTTCCCAATGGGAAAGATCGCGGGAATGGTAGAGTGGCACACCTGGGAACCATTCAAAGGAGGACGTTACCAGGTAGTAGTCGTCACCTACTCGGATAATCGAAGGATCGGGATTAAATCCCGGAAGAATTGGATTTTGAATCATTTGAGACAAACCTTTCGAGTTGTTCAGCGCAATTTGGCAGACGATGCCTCGCTTGCTCTGAATGGATTTTCTTTAAAACTCCCATATAGCCAATGTCTTCGATACAAATAGAAATACCAAAACACCCGTTCCATCTGTTGATGGATTTGAGATTAAGATACGGGAGCGCTCTCTTAGTTGAGATTGTAATCCCAGGAAAAGAAAATGTCAATGATTTTTTCTAAAAACAGATCAGATATAAAATCCATGCAAATCGCTTCGAAAGAAATTTAGCGCAATAAGAAGGCCTCAAAAGCGTTATTTTACCACTTTTGAGGCCTTCTCCTTCATTTTCCGGGAATGATTATACGAATCGTTAGGCAAACGATAAAAACATTTGTTTAAGACCTAGGGTAAATGGATTCCGGGGATTCCTACTGCGGTCGGCAGCAGGTTTTTCCTTCATTGAGAGTCATGTCGAGATAAAGCTCGGAAGGATCCGGGCGTGTTCCGCCAATCAGCTTCAACAGTTGCTGTACGGCAGAACCCCCAAGCTGTTCCATAGGTTGGCACATTGTGGTGAGATCTGGCAGGAGTGCTCCGTATTCGATTTCTCGGGCAAGTCCATCAAACCCCATAACAGATATATCCTCCGGAACATGCACGTTCATTTCACGCGCAGCGGCAATTCCGCCAAATGCCTCTGTGTCGCAGCCAAATAGAACAGCGGTCGGGAGGTTCTCTCGCATCAATATCCGCTTCATCGCCCAGTACCCATCATTGAAATTAAAGGTGCCATTTATAAGGGAGTCGCTGGCAACGGGGAGCCCCGCAGCGGTCATCGCTTTCGTGAAGCCTTCTACGCGTTTTTGAGCGATACCGCTAGTCATTGGCCCCGTCACATGGACAATGGAACGGTGCCCGAGGCGGATCAGGTAGTTGGTCGCTTCAAAAGCAGACTTTACATTGTCGACATTCACACTGACGATCGGTGAATTTTCCAGGTGGTTCTGCAGAACAGTAAATGGCATATGCACACTCTCAAGAAATGCAATGTCATCAGGGTCAAGATCGTTCAGAAGGGCGATGATAATTCCGTCTACACCCTGACGCACAAGTTTTCTCAAATTTTGCTTATAGGCTTTCTGATAATCCCAGTTCGTCGAGTGACTTTTGCTGTTGAAAATAAACATACCGTAGTCGTTTTGCAATGCGCCATTTTCAATGCCGGAGGTAATGCCTGCCCAGAAAGGCTGTGTAATGTTGTAGATCAGCACACCGATCGTGTTGCTTTTTTTGGACACCAGTGACCGCGCGGCGGCGCTGGGAATGTAGTTTACCTCGCTGATCACTTGCTCTACCCTGCGGCGTGTTTCCTCCTTGACCCCTGACATGTGATTGATGACACGCGAGACTGTTGCACGTGACACATTCGCTTTTTGCGCTATTTCGTAAATGTTCATTCCAATTCTCATCTCAATCCTATTCACTATTAATAAGAAAATTACTCCAGAATTATAATCTATCCTCCACTATAATTGCTCAAACGGGCAATGATAATGGGATTTAATATCAATTTTGTAGAACATAATGGAATCGGAACGACCGACGTATCGCACTAAAAACAATTCCGCGGCTTTATTCAATTTCACGTTCTCCTTCGCTCTTTTCATTGTGATTATTATACTGTATTAATTTTTAAAATGCAATATCTTACTAGTTATTGATACTGAGCGCTCTCCAGTGAATAAGCTATGATATTTGCAATAATTTTAGCCAGTCTGTTATTTAAATTTTTATTTTATCGATAGACTAAGCAGCTATAGAGCTATTATTATTAATAGTATAACATATGATGAACAAAATAGATGGTATTAATGCATTTTTTTCAGATACTATTGACAAGTACATAATTGTGTGTATAATATTGACTTACAAGGTGCACTTGATGGGAACGCTCACAAACAACACGTTAAGATTTGATTTGATACATCTGCCAGCGGTTAGAAAAGCGGAATATGTACAGAAACAGAGTTGTAAAAGCGGGGCAAAAGACAAAAAAGGGTTCGAATACATAATTTGCGAATCGATAACACCGCTATAAGATCACATTATCTTATCAACTTGAATGTTGGGAGCGCTCACATGCAAGATACTCCTGCGGTTATTAGGATAAATAAAGCAGAAATTTGTCTAAAAGTCGGTATAATCTTTGAAGATAACGCCGGTGCCTGCTTTATTAAAAAATTTGAAGGAGAAAAGCAATGAAAAAGTCACTGGTTGCTATTTGTCTAGTGTCTACCATGCTCTTTACCGCGTCCTGCGGTACCGGATCACCAAGTTCCACGAACAGCGGTTCGGCTATCCCGGATACCTCTGTTACCCCAGCTACCTCAGCTGCCTCGCCATCTGGAGAGGCGAAGACCATTACCCTTTGGACAAACAATAAGAGTAAGGCTGTTGTCGAAGCGATGGATACGGCCGCCAAGAATTTCGAAGCCAAAACCAAAGTAAAGGTCAATATAACCTATATTGAAAACGATCCATACAAAACGAAACTTAAAACCGTTATGGCAAGCGGCCAGGCACCGGATATCTTCCATTCCTGGGGAGGCGGATGGCTGCAGCAGTTTGTAGATGCCGGTCAGGTTGTAGACCTTACAAGTCAAGTTTCGGACTTCAAGAGCCAGCTTCCGGAATCAGCTTGGAATCTTGATACCTACAGCGATAAAATCTACGGCGTGCCGTACTCTCTTGCAGGCACGGCAATGTTTTACAATAAGGCCATGTTCCAAAAATACGGCCTGACCCCCCCTAAAACCTGGAGTGAAATGGAGAATGTCGTTAAGGTCCTCAAATCCCACAACATTATCCCGTTTGCTCTTGGCAACGCGAGCAAATGGCCGGGCGATCTGATGTTTGTATATGAGCAGCTGCGTCTCGGCAGCGGTCAGGTCTATATGAACGCGATTGCACGCAACGGCAAGAATACTTTTGAAGATCCTTCGTATATCAAGGCTGGACAGATGATTCAGCAGGAAGTCGATGACGGTTGGTTCCCGAAGGGCGTCAACGGCATTAACTATGATACAGGCGGGTCCCGCATGTTATTCTACACCGAGAAGGCCGGCATGATGGTTATGACCACGGGCTTGATTGCGAACTGCAGGGATGAAAACAAGAGCTTTTACGACACTAAGCTTGGCATCACCACTTTTCCAACGATTGAAGGCGGCGCAGGAAAAGCCGATGAGGTTCTTTGCGGCAACAACGCATACTCCATCTCCAAAAACTGCAAAAATCCGGAAGATGCCCTCGCTTTTCTCAAATATTTGGTAACTGATCCGGATATCAACAACAAGATGGCAAACGAAGGCGGCCTCCTTGTTGCGCTGAAAACCGCTCAACTCAGCGATCCGATGCTCAAACAGGCAATCGATATCCAGACAAATTCAAGCTATATGCAGAATTTCTATGATCAGGGCATGCCCACTGAACTTGGTAACCTTGCCATGGATACAACACAGGCGCTCTTTGGGAAAACAATAACCCCAGAGGAAGCTGCAAAGCAAATGGAGACGAAAGCGAAGGAGATCTTGAAATAAATCCGCAAAACCCAGATCATAGAAACAAATAAAATTGGTATTTAGGGGCTGGATGAGTCATATATGTAGTCCGGCCCCTTTCTGCTTTTGAAGGCAAAATGAAAACCTGACAAATTAGAGGTATGCGATTGTGAAAAACAATGATATGGCGTTCCCCCTTGATGTAAATTCCTCTCTGATGCGAAAAAGAAGAATGCGCAGAAACCGCATTGTAATATTTCTGTTTCTGCTCCCAGCGCTCCTTGTTTATGGTTTCTATAACGTTTACGGAATTATCCGGACGTTTATTTACAGCACCATGAAGTGGTCTGGAATAAGCCCTCAGATGGATTTTATCGGCCTTGGCAACTATGAAAAGCTTGTGAAGGACGTCCATGTCTGGCACGCGCTCGGAAACAACCTAATCCTCGTCGCGGTTTCCATCGTGTTTCAGCTTTCTTTCGGACTGATGCTTGCAGTCATTATAAACAGCAATATCCATGGCAGAAAGTTTTTGCGTACAATCTACTTTATGCCCATGTTATTATCTACGGTCGCAACCGGTATACTGTGGGTTTTGATGTTCGATCCTTATTACGGACTGGTTAATCAACTACTGGGGGTTGTGGGGCTTGAGTCTCTTCAGCAGGCATGGCTTGGTCAGCCAAATACCGCAATGGGGACGGTTCTGTTTGTCGTCTGCTGGCAGTTTATTCCACAGTATATGATCCTCATAAGCGCGGGCATGGCCAATATCTCTGAGGATGTATATGAGGCGGCCACTATTGACGGTGCAAACAAATTTCAGCAGTTCAGAAGCATCACACTGCCTCTGCTGGCTCCAACTCTGCGTATTTCAGCAGTCCTTGCCCTTGTCGGCTCTCTCAAATATTTCGATCTTGTGTATGTTATGACTGGGGGCGGACCGGACGGCGTCACTGACGTTCTGGCAACCTATATGTATAAAAAAGGATTCGTGGAATCGGATTTGGGTTATGGCAGCACCATCGCGACGTTTATGTTTATGGTATCGTTAATCATGGTAGTCATTTTCCAGGTCGTTACCCGTAAAAAGGAGGAGAATTAATGGAAATGATAAAAAAAGGCCTCGTCCGCGGTCTTTTGTATTTTTCGGCAGCCATTTTTCTACTCATTTTTGGCTACCCTTTTATCTTTGTTCTGTTCACCTCCTTTAAGGATCAAAGCGCATATATATCCAGCTTCTGGGGGCCACCGCAGCAACTGTTCTTTGGCAATTTCCAAGCCGTCTTTAAAATGGATTTCCTTATCTATTTTGCAAACAGCCTTTTTGTTGCCACTGTTTCGGTGGTTATGTCGATCTTTATTGGTTCGCTGGCTAGTTATGCCATTGCAACAATGAAGTTTAAGCTTAGCGGGGCGGTTTTCTTACTGTTCCTGTTGGGTATGATGATTCCCGTACATACAACACTGATTCCAATTTATACCCTTACGAGGCAGATCCACATGCTCGACAGTATCTTTGGATTGATTGGACCTTACATTAGTTTTTCCATACCGATATCTGTTTATATCATGACCAGCTTTTTCAAGGAAGTACCTAAAAGCATTTTGGAGTCAGCGGAAATTGATGGCGCATCCCCATTCCGGAGCTTTATCTCAATCATGATGCCGCTATCCAAATCAGCAATATCAACCATCGGAATTTTTAATTTCCTGTACTGCTGGAACGAGTTTATATTCAGCTTGACGCTGATCAACTCAACGAGCCAGAAGACGCTTCCTCTTGGTATCCGCGAGTTTTACGGGATGGAGACCGTAAATATACCGGGCGTTATTACGGCGATTCTGATCGGTTCTCTGCCGGTAATCATTTTCTATTTCTTCGCGCAGGAACAGGTGATTCGAGGGCTCTCCTCTGGCGCCGTCAAGGAATAAACACGATCAACTTAGTGAAAATTCTAAGAAAAGTTATGTCATAAAAAGAGCTGAGTGCGCCTCCTTATGTCATTGGTTTAATACCTCTAACTTCGATGAATCATAAATAGCAAATAATCAAAAGCAGCCAAGACCAATAGAAAAATCTTTGATTAAACGTCAATAGGCTTTTGGCCTGTTGACGTTTTTCTCATCGATTTGATGATGAAAACAGATTAATCCGGCCTAAGACGAAAGCAGATGATACCGATGACTGTCTCACCGGTATCCCATAGCCGGGGGAGTATAGTGGCCCGATTGATAGGCCCGGAAAAGATTTTAAAGTAATATTTGATAGAGGTATCTGTATACAAATGCTGATGGAAATTTTGCGGAAAAGAGAGAGAATTATGAAAAAATTATCTTTTAACAACAATAAAAGCAGAAAAAGCGGCAGAAACATAAAAAATATGAAAAAAATAAAAAATGCCAAAAACAAACTTACATTCAAAATTCCATTCAGAGCCATTTCAGCCGTTGTTGCCGTAATTGTTGTAATTTGTGTAACTCTCGGTGCGTTTTTATTGGATTCAAAACAAAAGTCAACAACGAAAGAAATTAATTATTTAGCCGAAAATAACGCATATTTGGTATCTTCTTACTTGAATAATATGCAATCATTATCAAGTTCTCTGGCTATGGAAGTTTCCCAGTTCCAAGCTTTAGACGCTACAACAGGAGATCAGTTTATCAAAAAAACGGTGGATTCTTTTCTTAATGACAAACGTATATTCTCAGTTAATATCGCACTAGAGCCAAATGGCTTATTTGAAAACACGCCGGACGGACTATCTTATTATGGCTTTAGTGACGGCAGTGGAAAACAGATGAATGTTTTATATAATTATGCTACATATAATACAGCGGAGTATTACGCTGTGACAAAACAAACGATGAAACCCCATATTACTGAACCATATTCTCTCAAACTATCAACAGGAGAAACAGTTTGGCTCATTTCTATCAGTAATCCCATCGTTGATCAAGATGGAAAATTTATTGGAGTAACAACAACGGATATATTAACTGACACAATCAACAATTTAAGCTATAACTTAGGCGGTTACTCAACTTCATATAATTATATCCTATCAGAAGGTTCAACTTATGTTTCCAATACAGCTGATAAGAAAAAAGCGGGAACAAAATATACTGATATTAAAAGTAATACAGTCATGAAAGTGAGTCGGCCTCTAAAAATTGACGGAATTGAAAACAAATTATCCAGTACCTTTGTCATTCAAAAGTCAGAAGCACTTAGTGAAGTTACGTTGCTTATAATGTTGGTCAGTGCAATAGGAGTGATTGGCATTGTACTAATTGCAGTTTATCTTTTTTACCTGCTTAAAAAATCTCTTTCACCAATTAATAGCATTGTTGCGCTCTCGGAGAACATGGGAAACGGTATATTGGATTCTGATATTTCTGTTAATACCAAAGATGAACTGGGGGAATTAGCGGTAATTTCCAAGAGAACATCACAAAAACTAGGAGAATATATTAAGGAAATATCAGATGTGTTAGGAAAATTATCAAATGGGGATCTCGATGCTGATGTTGTCAGTGACTATGTTGGCGATTTTGCGCCAATCAAAAAAGCTTTATTGGCCATTATAAAAACTCTAAACAGTACTTTCTTAGAAATTAGAGTTTCATCGGAACAGGTTTCAAGCGGTTCCGAGCAAGTTTCCAACGGTGCGCAGGCACTGGCGCAGGGTGCGACGGAGCAGGCAAGCTCAGTAGAAGAACTTTCCGCAGCGATTACAGAAATATTGGCACACGTAAAAAATAATGCGGAGCACGCCGTGAGTGCAAACACAAACGTAAGCAAAGTTCGCTCCGAAATAGAAATAAGCAACAAGTATATGGGTGAAATGGTATCTGCCATGTCTCAAATCAATAACTCATCCAGCCAAATCGGGAAAATTATCAAAACCATTGAAGATATCGCTTTCCAAACAAATATTCTCGCATTGAACGCAGCGGTCGAAGCCGCAAGGGCAGGCTCGGCAGGGAAAGGCTTCGCTGTTGTAGCAGATGAGGTAAGAAACCTTGCGAGCAAGAGTGCGGAGGCGGCGAAAAACACAACTGCTTTGATCGAAAATTCGGTGAACCAAGTGAAGAACGGTACGAGGATTGCAGACGAAACCGCGAAATCGCTGTTGCGTGTCGTGGAAAGTGTGAAAATTGTTTCGGATACCGTACAACAGATTTCACAAGCTTCAAATCAACAATCAGAAGCAATCGGTCAGGTAACGCTGGGCGTTGAGCAAATTTCAAGCGTAGTTCAGACAAATTCCGCAACTGCCGAAGAAAGCGCCGCAGCAAGTGAAGAACTATCCAGTCAGGCACAGATGTTAAAGACACTTGTTGGTAAATTTAAATTAAGTGGCCAAATCGAGCAGAATTAGAATATTCAACCCAATCTACAGCAAAGGTTCCCGAGCATATCATTTTTAATAGCAAATACTGATTTTTCGCATACATGGATACCCGGAAACGAATATGACCGGGATTAAATCCTGCCAGCCATTAACACCTAAGACGGATTATAATGTACTTTGTATGTTGATATCCGTCTTATTTGCTTTCTGATAAGGAAACATGCCTGCATTTGGCAGACCGCAGCGTTGCCGCGTAAGCGGTTAGTGCGATATTTTACTGCCACACCTGCGTGAAACAATGTTGCGTGAGACAATGTTGCAGAGATCATTGACAAAATTGAATTATAATGTATAATGAAGTCATGAAAGCATGCAGAAGCATGCTGGTTTGGTTGAAACTAAATCAATCGATTTTAATTATTTATAGCACAGTAACAGTAAAGATATCTTTAGTGGCAGGCAACAAGGCGAATGGAATTCATTTTTGTTAGGTGGCTTTGTTGAGTTTATTGTATTATTCGCATGGTAGCAACCGTGTGTTTTGCCTGAAGGCTCACAGTCTTGTGAGTCTTATTTTTATTTTAAGGAGCTTTTTATGAATTTGCAGACTTTTTTTATACAAAATCCAATTGCGGCCCTGGCTTTTTCCGGAGGCGTAGATTCGTCTTATTTAATGTACGCTGCCAAGCAGAATAGATGTGATCTGCACGCGTATTTCATCAAATCCTCATTCCAGCCCCAGTTTGAACTGAATGACGCTAAAAGACTCGCAGACGAACTTGATATTCCCCTTACAGTATTTGAAACGGATGCCCTGCAAAATGATCAGATAGCGGCTAATGATGAGCAGCGCTGCTACTACTGCAAAACAACTTTGTTTAGTCAGCTGCGGGAGCTCGCACGCAAAGACGGTTACACACTGCTAATGGATGGAACCAATGCATCCGACAGTTCTGACAACCGACCCGGTATGCGTGCCTTACAAGAGCTGGGGGTGCGTTCTCCGCTTCGGGAATGCGGCCTGACCAAAACGGAAATCCGGCGGCTTTCCCGCGAAGCAGGGCTGTTTACTTTTGACAAACCTTCCTATGCTTGCCTTGCCACCCGGATTCCAACCGGCACAAGAATTACGTCCACACTGCTGAAAAAGGTGGAACAAGGAGAGGAAGCCCTGTTTGCTATGGGCTTCACCGATTTCCGGATCCGATACTTCCACGGTTCCGCTAAAATACAAATGCCTGAAACCGAATTTGCTTTGGTTTTTGAAAAGAAAAAGGGAATCATACAGGCTCTTTCACCCTATTTTGATGAAGTCCTGTTGGACTTAATCCCCAGAACATAAAAGTTGAGGTAATTAAAGATGGATAAGGAAAAGACACTAGCACTTCTTAAACAAATCCAGCAGGGAGAACTCTCTCCCGAGGAAGCGGTTTTACAATTTAAAATGAGTCCGTTTGAGGATTTGGGGTATGCTAAAATTGACCATCACAGAGAACTAAGGCAGGGCGTGTCGGAAGTTATATTTGGAAGCGGGAAAACACCAGAGCAAATCATCGGAATCGTTTCTGCCATGCAAAAGCGTGGTGGAGAAAACATTCTGATTACGCGGCTTTCCCCGGAATCAGCGAAAGCAGTGGCGGAAGTTATTTCACTTGACTACGATCCCGTTTCTAAAATTGGGGTTGCGAGCCGCAATATCAGAGTTACTGCCTCTGGAACCGTAGTAGTGGCAACGGGTGGCACAAGCGATATACCTGTTGCAGAGGAGGCAGCCCTCACTGCCGAGGTGCTCGGCAATAAAGTTGTACGCGTTTATGATGTAGGAGTCGCTGGCGTTCACCGGCTGCTTTCCCGTCTGGATGTTTTAATGGACGCGCAGGTTATCGTTGCTGTGGCAGGCATGGAAGGAGCGCTCGCAAGTGTGATCGGCGGTCTTGTGGATTGCCCAGTCATTGCGGTGCCAACCAGTATCGGCTACGGCGCGAATTTCGGGGGTCTTTCCGCCCTGCTTTCCATGCTCAACTCCTGTGCGAGCGGAGTGAGTGTAGTGAATATTGACAACGGTTTCGGCGCAGGATACCTTGCCAGCATGATTAATCATATCGGAGGAAATCAGACATGAGGCAGTTATACCTTGAATGCAGCATGGGAGCTGCCGGCGATATGCTGATGGCGGCACTTCTGGAGCTTTACACCGACAAGGAAGGATTTTTAAAGCAAATGAATTCCCTTGGTTTACCGGGTGTAACAGTGGAATGCGTGCCCGCCCAAAAATGCGGTATTTTAGGAAGTCATGTTCGCGTCACTGTTAATGGTGAAGAAGAGATTGCAAAGGATGTGGAGCCTTACGGTTCCTACAACCATGAGTATAGCCATGACCATGACCATGACCAGGAACACAGCCACGATCACAATCATAAGCAGAGTCATCACCATTGCAATTATGAAGATATTGTCAAACTGATTGAGAGATTACCTCTTCCAGAGCAGGTAAAGACCCACGCCATAGCTGTTTACTCGCTGATTCGGGAAGCAGAATCACAAGTGCACGGCATACCCGTGGAGCAAATTCATTTTCACGAAGTCGGTACACTTGATTCTGTCGCCGATGTAGTGGGCTGCTGTCTTTTGTTGCACCTTTTAGAAGTGGATTCAATCACAGCATCTCCGGTTCACGTGGGCAGTGGATTTGTACACTGCGCACACGGTGTGCTGCCCGTACCCGCTCCCGCTACGGCACATCTCCTGCTGGGAATTCCATCATATGGCGGAAACATTCAGGGAGAACTTTGCACCCCAACGGGAGCGGCTCTACTTAAACACTTTGTTTCCAAATTTGGGCCGATGCCGCCCATGGCGGCAGAGAAAATCGGCTGTGGAATGGGAAGTAAGGATTTTGAGGCAGCGAACTGCCTGCGTGCATTTCTGGGGGCAAATGAGTCCTGCTCTGATACCATTGTTGAGCTCAGATGCAATTTAGATGACATGACGCCGGAAGCGGTGGGCATTGCCATGGAATTGTTGTTAAAAAACGGCGCTTTGGATGTATTCATAACACCTATTCAAATGAAAAAATGCCGTCCCGCTGTGATGCTTACCTGTCTTTGCAAAGAAGAGCTGAATGAAGCTCTCACGCAGCTGATGCTTCTGCACACTTCTACACTGGGGGTTCGTAAAACCAACTGCACCAGAACGATTCTGCATTCCACATTTTTTACAGTAGAGACCAGCTTCGGAGCGATACGAATAAAAAAAAGCAGCGGTTTGGGCGTCGTGAAATACAAGCCGGAATATTCCGACGTAAGGGATGCCGCTGAAAAGCATGGAGCAGCATTCGATACCGTATACAAACAAGCTGTGGCCGCTGTGGAAAGTTTTTAATATTTTCTCTGGCATACGTTGAATCTTTCAGCCTAAAATGCTGGAGGGGGAACGGGCACTCGCGCGATCGGTGTAATTATTAAAAAAGCCTGCAAATAAAAAGTCAATAGCAGAGGCAGAAAAAAAGGTAAAGGAAAAATAAGTAACACAAAAAGGCCACCGCCGAAGCGCCAGCCAAAAGTAAACAGGAGGAATGCTATCGGGAAAGGCCGGTGGAATCCGTATCTACGGGTACGTCCAGCGCATTCATGAACTCTTTCACCTTGCCGTAGTAAATGCGCAGAAACTTGTTGCAGCCAGCGGTCATGTAAACGTGGTAAGGCTTCCCCTCGGTGCGCTTTTTGTCCAGAAACTGAAACACGGGGTTGTTTGGAGGCGCCTTTTGAAGCAACACCGTCATGATCACAAAGAGTGTTTTCCGTAGCTCCGGGGAACCACGCTTAGAAGAATGCGTGCTTTTTGCCTCATAAGTACCGGACTGGTTGGCGCCGGGGTCAACTCCTGCAAAGGCCGTCAAAGAGCCCTTGTGTGCAAAGCGCCGCACATCGCCAATCTCCGCCATGAGCTGCGGGCCGAGGGATTCGCCAACACCGTACAGCCCCATCACAATCTGGTATTCGGGTAGCTGCTGTGCAAGCTGGTTCATCTCCGCGCGGAACACCTCAACTGTTTTAGAGACAGTGTTGAGTTGCGTGATTGCTTCCTTCACCATCACCTTTGAGAGTGTATTCTTCGGTAACATGGAAATCAGATCTTTTGCCTCCGTGTGAATTTCAATGGCTTTGGCTGCGCTAAAATTGTATCCATGCTGCTTGCACCATTTGTGGTAACGTTCGACGAACGCGCTCTGGCTCATACCCCGCACACAGTCCACATGCCAAAAAGACGCGGCAAAATCCACCCACTTCTGGCTCCCATCCAAGCGGACAGGGCTGTCAAAGAGGGCGTTTACACCGGGATAGGTCTGGTCGAGCAGGGCGATGAGGTTGTTCTTGAATGAGGTTGTTCTTGAATGAGGTTGTTCTTGAATGAGGTTTTGTTCTTGCTATACAAACCACATTGCCGGTTTATGGTTTTCAGTTGATAACGAATTGTATCCATAGAAGTATGTTCTCGCAGATCGACCCAGTTGTCAAGCCCATACCGGGCAATTTTCAGGGAATCCGCTTTATCGGTTTTGACCTTGCGCAGAGAGTTGTTACCATATTCCTTGATAAGCAGCGGATTGACCGCGCTGACAAATATTCCGGCATCGTGGAGCATTTGGGCGACAGGCTCATAATACCGCCCTGTATGTTCCAACACAACCTTCGTCTCACCATCCAGGCTTTTCAGTGTGGTTGCCAACTCACTGAGTTCGCTGCAGGTGTGACGTACCTCGTAGGGCTTCATCACCAATTCTCCAAATGGACGGACAACGGCAACCATGCTTTTGCCCTTGGAAACATCAATTCCGACTGCGTTCATAACCCACGCTCCCATCACAGATTTACAATTGGCAAACCATCCTTTTCTTACTGCCGATTCTATCTGTTTGATGACACGAACGCGCCGAATGGCGGCTCTACCTGCACAAATCGAACGCTGCGAACAAGAGGATGGCTGACTGACTTTATGGCGGACGCGAAGTCCTTGGAGTGTCCCGTCAGACCCATTGCCCTCTTATTCTAACAGCTTAGGCAACAAGATGGATAAAGACATGGCTGGTGGCCATGTCCTCAACCAAATATATAGTAACAGGGAGTGTTTGTATGTTTGCCATTAAGGAAAAGCGCCGGTTGAATGATTCGATGACATTAATGGTTGTTGATGCACCGTATATTGCGAAAAAAGCAAAAGCAGGTGAATTCATTATATTGCGTGTCAATGAATTTGGAGAAAGAATCCCGCTTACCATTGCCGATTATGACCGGGAAAATGGGACTATAACGATTATTTATCAAAAAGTTGGCAAAACAACGTTGCTGCTTGATGAACTGAACGTCGGTGATGCGATATTGGATTTTATCGGGCCTTTGGGCAAAGCTTCCGAAATTGAGGGCTATAAAAGGGTCGCAGTGATTGGCGGAGGCGCAGGCTGCGCAATCGCTTATCCACAGGCTAAGGCTCTTTATAATATGGGAGCAAAGGTCGATATTATCGCCGGATTCCGCAACAAGGATATCATTATTCTTGAAGACGAGATGAAGGCGGTTTGTAACAATTTGATTCTGACAACGGATGACGGTTCAAACGGAAATAAAGGCTTTGTTACCGACGCGCTCCGTCATAACATTGAAAACGGAGCGAATTATGATTTGGTGATTGCCATCGGGCCGCTTGTTATGATGCGCGCGGTCTGTAATTTGACAAAAGAGCATCAGATCAAAACCATTATCAGTATGAATCCGATTATGATCGACGGCACCGGAATGTGCGGCGGCTGCAGACTGACAGTGGGCGGAAAAACGAAATTTGCCTGTGTTGACGGCCCGGACTTTGACGGTCATGAAGTTGATTTTGACGAGGCAATGAAACGGTCAAGAACCTATTTTGACATGGAAAGAGAAGCGGAGCGCGAATACAACTGCCGCTTGATGGAGGGTGCAAAAAATGCCTAATATGACGCCTAAGAAAACTCCAATGCCGGAACAGGAGCCAAATGTCCGCAATAAAAACTTTGAAGAGGTAACACTCGGGTATACTGAGGAAATGGCAGCCGAGGAAGCGCAGCGCTGCCTGCACTGCAAAAACCAGCCATGCGTCAGCGGATGCCCTGTTGGGGTTCGTATCCCTGAATTTATCGGATGCGTCGCCAATGGCGATATGGAAGGCGCTTATCAAACAATTAAGAGTACAAATTCGCTTCCCGCTGTCTGCGGACGTGTCTGCCCTCAGGAATCCCAGTGTGAACAAAAATGTGTGCGCGGGATTAAAGGTGAACCGGTTGGTATCGGTCGTCTCGAACGCTATGTCGCCGACTGGCACATGAAACACGGCAAGCCAGAAGAATTTTATGTTGAGTCCAATGGGCATAAGGTTGCGGTTGTTGGAGCTGGCCCGGCCGGATTAACCTGCGCTGGTGATTTGGCGGCTATGGGCTATACGGTTACCGTTTTTGAAGCGCTCCATACTGCCGGAGGCGTTTTGATGTATGGCATCCCTCAGTTCAGACTGCCTAAGGAAATTGTTCAGGCTGAGGTCAAGGCACTTGAGGCAAAGGGTGTAGAAATTAAAACCGATATGGTAATGGGCAAGGTATTGTCTGTGGACGAGCTTTTTGAGATGGGCTACGAAGCCATTTTTATTGGCACCGGCGCCGGGCTTCCAAACTTTATGAATATTCCGGGTGAAGGCCTTGTGGGCACTTATTCGGCTAACGAGTTCCTTACCAGAGTGAATTTGATGAAGGCATACCGCGATGAATATGATACTCCGATCATCCGCCCGAAAAATGTAGCCGTGGTAGGCGGAGGCAATGTGGCGATGGATGCCGCGAGAACTGCAAAACGTCTGGGTGCGGAAAATGTTTATATTGTTTACCGTCGTGCCGAGGAGCAAATGCCCGCACGTAAGGAAGAAATTCATCACGCAAAGGAAGAGGGAATTCTCTTTAACCTGCTTCGTAATCCGGTTGCAATTCATGGGGATGAAAACGGCAGAGTGAGTTCCATTGAATGTGTTGAAATGGAGCTTGGTGAACCGGACGCTTCCGGCAGACGTAAGCCTGTGGAGAAGAACGGCTCCAATTTTCAAATCCCGGTTGACTGTGTTGTCATTGCAATCGGTAACTCGCCTAACCCGCTGATCCGTTCGACAACCCAAGGGCTGGAAGCCAACAGTCACGGCTGCATTATTGTGGATGATGCGACGATGACTACAACCCGTGAGGGTGTTTACGCTGCCGGTGACGCCGTCAGCGGTGCGGCAACCGTAATTTTAGCTATGGGCGGCGGCAAGGAAGCTGCGCAGTCGATTGATAAGTACATCAAATCAAAGTAATTTCATACCAATTTCTAAAACCGTCGCTTTTTGCGGCGGTTTTTTCTTTGTCCGGTTATCATCTTGTACTTACTGACATATTATTATTGATACTATTTCCAAACCAAAATACAGTAAAAAAGTTGACTCAAACAGGAATTAGTATGAATACTAAATTTGCTGGAGGAATAACGATGAATGATTATTATGATAATGGAGACGAAAACAGGGCAGAAACCGAGTACCAAATACGAAAAAGCCATGAGAAAAGGGTAAGTACGAAACTTTTGACAATCATCCAGATTACAGTTTGTTCGATTATTATGATTACCGTAATCTTTTTAAGGTTTTCCGGCGGTAATGCCTACGCTGTGATTAGAGGCTGGTATGCGTCAAATATCAGTCAAACTATCGTCCCTGACGAGAAGATAGAGAACATAAAGAATCGGGTTGTTGAACTGTTCCCTGCATCCAGTACACTGCAGACAGCAAGTTCTCAGCCGAGCGCAAGTTCCCAGCCAAACACAAGCTCGCAGAAAGCAGCTGGTTCACAGCAAAGTACGAATTCTATGCAGGCTGCGGATTCGCAAAAATTGATCGGCTGATGTGTTTTACGGTTAAAAACTGCCACATAACCATAAGCTTTTACTTTGTGGCAATGTTGACGATACTGCTTTTAGAGGATCAAAGCGGGACGGCCTTTATTGGAATTCTTGCAGCCACTCTGCATGAAACCGGTCATCTGGTCACAATGCGTGCGTTTGGGGTTAAGCCGTCACAAATTCGGTTCAATCCATTTGGAATTGATATCATAAAATCCTGCTGCGCAGATCACAGCTATCAGCACGATGCGTTGATTTCTCTTGCCGGACCGGGTGCAAATGCCGTTGCCGCGCTCTTGATGTGCACATTCCAAAATCCTGCCACTACCTGTTTTATCTTAGTTAATTTGATAATTGCTCTGTTTAACCTGCTGCCCATTGAACCGCTCGATGGGGGGCAGGCATTGTATTCCATTCTCTGCATAAAGTTCAGTGCCGATCAGTCAGCCAAAATAGTTGCTGTTATTTCTTTTTTAGTAGTAACACCTCTTGCTGTTTTCGGATTTCTGATCTTGTTCCATTCCCCGGGAAACTTTTCCCTGCTTTTGGCGTGCGGATACCTTATCGTGTTGCTGGTACTAAAAAACGGAAGATATTATTGATTTGCATTCCATCCGTCTGGGCAGTATAATAAGTGATACATGTAATTTGCGGAGGACTAGAATGATAAATCAAAAAATAGAAAAGCTATTGGCAAATGTGCAAAAACCGGGCAGATATGTCGGCGGCGAGCTTAATTGCGTAATGAAGCGAACAGACGAAGTTGACGTTCGGTTTGCTTTTTGTTTTCCCGATATTTATGAAGTGGGAATGTCGCACCTCGGTATGAAGATTTTATACAGTCAGCTCAATACCATGCCATATGTTTGGTGTGAGCGCGTATTTGCGCCATGGGTGGATATGGAAGAACAGATGCGTAAAAACGAAGTACCGCTTTATGCACTTGAAAGCGGAGACAGCATCGCAGAGTTCGACATCATCGGTTTTACGCTTCAGTATGAGCTTAGCTACACCAACATTCTTAATATGCTCGATTTGGCGGGGATTCCACTGAAATCCTGTGACCGCCATTCTCTTTCCCAGCTTGTCGTCGCCGGAGGCCCATGCGCCTGCAACTCGGAGCCGCTGGCCGATTTTATTGATCTGTTTTTCATCGGGGAAGGGGAAGAAGTTGACTGTGAAGTAGTTGACCTTTATAGAGAATTCAAAAAGAAAAATGGTTCAAAAGAGGATTTCCTAATTGCCGCCGCACAAATTCAAGGGGTGTACGTTCCTTCGCTGTATGAGGTTACTTATCACGAAGACGGAACGGTCAGCGCAATCACTCCGAAGTGTGGAGCGCCCGAAACCGTAAAAAAACGTATCATGATGGATATTGACCACTCCTATTTTCCGGATAAATTTGTTGTTCCATATATTGAAATCGTTCACGACAGAACGGTTGCGGAAGTGCTGCGCGGATGCATCCGTGGCTGTCGTTTTTGTCAGGCCGGATTCCTTTACCGTCCTTTTCGGGAAAAGTCGGTTGATGTAATAGACAAGCAGTGCCACGACCTGTGTGCAAATACAGGTTATGATGAAATTTCACTTTCCTCGCTCAGTACAAGCGACCACTCAAAAATCAACGAATTGCTTGACCAGCTTCTGACTTGGACCGAGGGGGAGAATACCGGAATTTCGCTGCCGTCGCTCCGGGTAGATGGTTTTTCGACTGAGATGATGTCTAAAATCAAATCAGTGCGTCGCAGCGGTCTTACTTTTGCACCGGAAGCCGGAACACAGCGCTTAAGAGATGTAATCAATAAAAATGTAACAGAAGAGGAACTTTTAACTACGGTAAACAAAGCGTTCAGCGGTGGATGGACAACCATTAAGCTTTACTTTATGATTGGACTGCCGACAGAAACATTGGAAGATATCGAAGGAATTGCAAATCTTGGCCAGATGGTGGTTGACGCGTATTACGACAATCCAAATAAGCCAAAAGGCAAAACCGTAAAAGTAACCCTCAGCGCATCCTCGTTTGTTCCAAAACCGTTTACGCCATTTCAGTGGGAACCGCAGGATACAATTGAAATGCTTCATCAAAAACAGCGTCATTTGATTGCTTCGGTAAAAACGAGGAAAATAGAACCAAGCTGGCATGACGCCAATACCACATTTTTAGAGGGTGTGTTTGCCCGTGGTGACAGACGTCTTTGCAGCGTACTTCTGGAAGCCCAGAAAAATGGCTGCAAAATGGATGGCTGGCAGGATTTCTTCTCTCTGCCAAAATGGTTACAAATGTTTGAAAAATGTGGTGTCGATCCTGCATTTTATGCAAACCGTAAGAGAAGTTTTGACGAGGTTCTTCCGTGGGATCATATTGATTATGGCGTTAAAAAATCCTTCTTAATTGAGGAATGCAAAAAAGCTTATTCCAATTCTGCCACGCCAAACTGCCGCGAACAATGTTCCTCCTGCGGCGCAGCCTGCTTTAAAGGAGGAATTTGCTGTGAAAACCGTTAGAGTCTGGTTTAAAAAGGTGGGCTCTGCCCGCTACATTTCTCACCTTGATCTCAACAGATGTATGTCACGCGCAATTCACAAAGCAAAAATTCCACTGTGGTACACTCAGGGTTTTAACCCGCACGCATTTATTACCTTTGCTCTCCCTCTGTCACTGGGTATCAGCGGAGAACGGGAAAGTATGGATATTAAGCTGGATAACGATACGATTACGCGTGATGAACTGATTGAAGGATTAAACTCCGCTTTGCCGGATGATATTCCTATATTTGATGTTACCGAGCCGGTGATGAAACCGGGTCAGATTGCGTATGCTTCTTTTGTAATTTCTTTGAATACCGAGGAAGCAGATGCAGAACAAATCGCCGCTAAAATCAAGGATTTGTTCTGCTGTGAAGAGATTATTGTTCCTAAGCACACCAAAAACGGATGGATTGATCTCAACATTAAGCCACATCTTGATCAGGTCGAAGTTACAGCGAAAAACGCAGGAGTGAAGATTAACGCAATCCTCCCCGCCGGAAGCACGATGAATGTAAACCCTGTTCTGTTAAACGAAGCAATCAAAAAATACTTAAAACTGGATCTTTATGCGGATATTCAAAGAACAAACATTTATGACGCAAACTTTAAAATATTCGAATGAATTCCGTTTTTCATCTACCGGCTTCGCCTACGGGGGGGGCGGTGGATATTGTTAAATTGCTGGAGCAATTTGAATGCTTTTAAATTAATTAGTGATTCCATAAAAAAACATTGCATATTTATGTGCATTGTGGTATTATATATTGGCATTTGGAAACCGTCGGTTTATTCCGATGGGGTTCAATGCCCGGTTTGACCGTGACATTGAAGCTGACAGTCCTCTGCCATGTAAGGCATGAATGTCTGAATTATTAGGAGGAAAATATCCATGGACGCATTAAAATTAATTGCAGAAGATTCATTAAAAAAAGAAATGCCTGGAGTCGAAATTGGCGATACCGTTAAGGTAGACGTAAATATCAGAGAAGGCGACAGAGAAAGAATTCAGGTTTTTGAAGGAACCGTAATTGCCCGTAAAGGCAGCGGAATTTCCGAAACCTTCACCGTCAGACGCGTGTCCTATGGCGTAGGCGTTGAAAGAGTTTTCCCAATCCATTCGCCTAACGTTAAGAATGTTAGCATTGTCCGCAAAGGCCGTGTTCGCAGAGCGAAACTTTATTATCTGCGCGACAGAGTCGGTAAAGCTGCAAAGGTTAAAGAACAAATCAGATAACCAACTGATCTTTAAGGGACATGTACGTGTCCCTTTTTTGCTATTAAAATATTCTTCTGTTTTAGAGGTGGCATAATTTGGATCAAAACACTTTAGAAGAATCTAAAAATCAAAGAGCGGTTCAAGGCTTTACTGCAACTTGCTTTGAGTGGGTCGAAGCGTTGATTCCGGCACTGATTGTAATCATCGTTTTATTTACCTTTCTGTTCAGAGTGAATATCGTTGTCGATGGGCCTTCTATGAAGCCGAATCTCCTAGACGGCTACAAGGTGTTTACTTCATGTGTTGACAGGAGTTTTTCACGCGGAGACATTGTTGTGATTGATGACAGGGGTACTCCTCTGAATAAGCGCATCGTTAAAAGGGTAATCGCTACCGGGGGACAAACGGTGAATATCAATTTTCAAACCGGTGTGGTTTCTGTTGATGGGGTAGAACTCGACGAATCCGCCTATATTGAAAATGGAATCACAAAAGATCAAGGTGACGTTACTTTTCCGCAAAAGGTTCCGGAGGGTCATGTTTTTGTCCTTGGGGACAACCGGACAATTTCGGAAGACAGCCGTTTTCTTGCCATAGGCATGATTGACCAGCGTTATATTATTGGCAAAGTGAATTTTATTATTTCGCCGTTTTCAAAATTCGGTAAATTATAAAAATAAGGTGACCCTTTATTAATGTCAGTTACAGTTTAAAATAAAATGGCATGAGCCGATGGTAATTGACTTAAGGAGTTGTTCTCCAATGAATCAAAATAATCAGGAAAGCGGCAGTGATGAAACAGCAGAACGAAAGTCTACAAAGAGCAATTTTGTTTTGAACAGCTTTGAGTGGATTGAAGCTTTGATCACATCATTAATCGTTGTCGTAATCCTTTTCACTTTTCTTTTCCGCATTGTGAATGTCAGCGGTCCGTCTATGCTACCGAATCTTAAATCCGGAGACCGTGTCATACTGTCCAGTAATTTTTATAAGCCGCAGCGGGATGATGTTGTTGTAATAACGCATACCGCAAAACTCAATGAACCAATTATCAAACGAGTGATCGCGCTTGAAAATCAGGTTGTAAACATCAATTTTCAAACCGGTGTGGTTTTTGTTGATGGTAAAGCTTTGGATGAATCCGCCTATATTCAAAATGGAATTACAACCCAGCACTCAGATTATACCTTTCCGCTGACTGTTCCCAAAGGCCATGTTTTTGTGTTGGGTGACAATCGCTCCGTTTCTAATGACAGTCGGTTCAATGACATTGGCATGATTGATGAAAGATATATTTTGGGAAAGGCGGAACTCATTGTATTTCCGCTTAATCGATTTGGAAAGATAAAATAGTCAATTAGCAACGGTGGCTAAAGATCACGCGCCGCAGGTTTTGTACCGTAATTGACTTTAAGAAAATAATCTTAGGGATGTAACAATAATATGAGTGAAGCACAGTCAATCCAGTGGTTCCCGGGTCATATGACAAAAACCAAACGGCAAATTGAAAAAAGTTTAAAATTGGTTGATGCGGTTGCGGAAATCATTGATGCTCGGATTCCGGTCAGCAGCCGAAATCCGATTTTAAGCAAGCTGATCGAAAATAAGCCGTGTGTCATCTTGATGAATAAGTGCGATATGGCTGATCCCGCACAGACAAGCCGGTGGATTGAGTATTACAAATCTCAGGGAATTCCCGCATTGCCCATCGATTGCCGCACCGGGAAAAACATTAATGGATTCATTCCGCTTGTGAGAGATGTTTTAAGCAAACGAATTGCTGCTTGGGAATCAAAGGGAATGGTTTGCCGTCAAATCAGAGTGATGATAGTTGGCATCCCAAATGTCGGCAAATCAACGCTGATTAACAGGCTCGCAAAAAACAGCAAAGCAAATGTAGAGGACAGGCCGGGCGTGACGCGTTCGAACCAATGGTTCACGATCAGCAAGGGCTTTGACCTTTTGGATACTCCGGGTGTATTGTGGCCTAAATTTGAAGATAAAATCGTCGGAGAGCGGCTTGCGTTTACCGGTGCCGTAAAGGATGATATATTGGATACCGAGCATCTTGCATCCCGTCTGCTTGAAGTATTGCGTGATAACTATCAGAGAGATTTGATACAGCGCTATAAGCTTGAGAATATTGATTTGTCTGACCTAAAAGGCTTTGAACTGCTTGAATTGATTGGGAAAAAACGCGGTATGCTTGTTGCCGGGGGTGAAACAGACTCCGAACGCGCGTCTATCATGGTTTTGGATGAATTCAGAGGTGCTAAGTTAGGCAGAATCACTCTTGAACAGGTTGGTAAATAGCATGGATTGGTTAGCTTATGAAAATACTGCAATAGAAAATGGACATCAATTAATCTGCGGCATCGATGAAGCCGGGCGCGGCCCTCTGGCCGGCCCGGTATTCGCTGCCGCAGTAATTTTGCCTCTACACACTTCGATTGATGGAATTAATGATTCAAAAAAGCTGAGTGAAAAAAAGCGGGAAGCATTGTTTGATATCATTCAAGAAACAGCAGTCAGTTTTTCCGTTGGCTTTGCCACGGAAACGGAAATCGAAGAAATTAACATTTTGCAGGCTACTTTTCTGGCAATGAAGCGCGCATGTGACGGTCTGCAAGTAAAGCCGGATTTTGCACTGGTCGATGGAAACAGGATGCCGCATCTCGGTGTGGAGACCCAAACCATTATTAAAGGGGATTCCCTTTCTGCGAGTATCGCGGCTGCCTCCATTCTTGCAAAGGTAAGCCGAGACAGGCTGATGTATGAAATTGATCATTTATATCCCGAATATCAGTTTGCAAAGCATAAGGGCTACGGAACGGCCTTACATATAGAAATACTAAAAAAATACGGTCCGTGTCCGGTACACAGAAGGACTTTTCTGAAAAAGATACTGGGAGATGGCAGCTGTGGATAATGCATCCGGTAAAATTGGAGAGGATCATGCGGCTGATTTGCTCATCCAAAAGGGATATCAAATTATTGAGCGGAATTATCATTCACGGTTTGGTGAGATTGACATCATCGCACAAAATAAAGATTATCTTGTATTCATTGAAGTGAAAACCCGTGATGAAAATTATTCCGTCAGCCCGTTGGAAGCCGTTACGGCGGGGAAGCAGAAAAAGTTGTATAAAACTGCGCTCCTCTACCTGCAATCGCATCCAACTAAGCTTCAGCCGCGTTTCGATGTAATAGGAATCACAACGAAAGACAGCAATTTTGCCATAAAATCTGTGGAACATATTGAAAATGCTTTTAGCGGAGGAGGATTCTATTGAAATATTTTGATTTGCACTGTGACACTATTACGGACTGCTATCGTGATAAGAAATCACTTTATGACAATGATTTGCAAATTTCTATTTCACACGGAAAAAAATATTCGCCTTGGTTCCAGTGCTTTGCTATCTGGATTACGGATGACAGAAGAGGGAAGTCGGCACTTGACTATTTTGATGTCATTTTGCTTAACTTCCAGCATGAGCTTCAAATCCATTCCGATACCATTATGCTTTGCAAAACCGCTGCGGATTTCAAGGCGGCAGAGCAGCAGAATAAAATTGGCGCCGTATTAACCGTCGAAGGCGGTGCCGCTGCTGGGGGAAGTCTGGATCGGCTGCAATATATGGCTGACTGCGGCGTTAAGGTTATGACGCTCACATGGAATTCATCGTGTGAAATCGGAGACGGCGCGGGAGTGGAATTCCCAAATGGAATCACGGAATTTGGAAAGCGCGCTGTGAAAGAAATGGAACGCCTTAATATGGTCGTTGACATTTCACATGCAAGTGATAAGCTGTTTTATGATGTTGTGGACTGCACAAAGAAGCCGATTATCGCAACGCATTCGAATTCTCGGAAACTCTGCAACCATAGACGAAACCTGACTGATGAGCAGTTTGCTGTCATCAAGGTCCGGGGCGGGCTGGTCGGCATTAATTTTGTTCCAGAGTTTTTAAATGATTCCGGTGAGGCAGATGGGGAGGATATCCTCCGCCACATAGAGCATTTCCTTTCTCTGGGTGGAGAAAATTGTGTCGCATTTGGTAGTGATTTTGACGGAACCAACCTCCCAAAGGGAATGACGGGAATTGAATCGATAGAAAATATCGCTGAATTAATGCTTCGCCACAATTACAGCGAAACACTTGTAAATTCGATTCTATTTGATAATGCACATCATTTTTTTCTTTCACTTTGACAAAAATCATGTTATATTATAAGATACAATACAGATAGAGCGAAAGGGGAATTACCTTGAACTATAAATCAACAAGAAGCAGTGATGTGAATGTATCATCGGCACAAGCAATTGCGCAGGGAATCTGCGGTGACGGAGGGCTTTTCGTTCCGGAAAATCTACCCCGTTTTTCGTATTCTGATCTGTGTGAATTACAGCATCTCAGTTATACGCAGCGTGCTGCCCATATCTTATCCTTATTTCTTTCCGACTTTACTGCGGATGAAATTGAAGATTGTGTAACGCAGGCATATACCGGAGGAAAGTTTGACCAAGACATGCCGGCACCAATGTCCTTGTTACAAAATGGCAGAATCAATATGTATCTGCTTGAACTTTGGCACGGGCCTACCTGTGCATTTAAAGATATGGCTTTACAGCTTCTGCCGCATCTTTTGACAAAATCGCTCAAAAAAATAAATTCCTCAAAAACGGCTGTGATTTTGGTTGCCACTTCCGGTGATACGGGGAAAGCCGCGTTGGAAGGATTCAAAGATGTTGAAGGCACACAGATTTTGGTGTTTTACCCTCAGAACGGGGTCAGCCCAATGCAAAAACGCCAAATGAATACACAGGAAGGGACGAATGTCTCTGTTTGTGCCATTGAGGGTAATTTTGACGATGCCCAAACCGGCGTGAAAAAGTTATTTACCGATGCAAGGCTCAATGACCTTTTGGCACAAAACGGGATGATGTTTTCCAGTGCGAATTCCATTAACTGGGGCAGGCTTTTACCGCAGATCGTCTATTATTTCTCCGCCTACTGTGACTTAATGGTCAGCGGTGAAATAGACCGTGAAGGGGAAGAGGTCAATATTGTTGTTCCAACCGGAAACTTCGGCAATATTCTTGCAGCTTATTATGCAAAAAAAATGGGACTTTCGGTTCATAAGTTTATTTGTGCGTCTAATTCCAACAATGTACTTACCGAGTTTTTAAATACCGGCGTCTACGATCGTAATCGGGATTTTTATGCCACGATTTCTCCATCGATGGATATTCTGGTTTCCAGCAATCTGGAACGTCTGCTCTACGACCTTACAGACGGAGACAGCGCTAAGGCTGGGGGCTGGATGAAGGAACTTGCAGCTACAGGGAAATATCAAGTGGATGACAAAGTTCTTAGTAAGCTGCAAGCAATTTTTTATGCTGGGTGCTGTGACGATAGTGCGACTAAGGAAACCATTAAAGAAATTCACGACACTGAGAATTATCTCTGTGACACGCATACTGCGGTTGCCCTGAACGTATATCATCAGTATATCAATAATACCAATGATATTGACACCCCTGCCATCGTAGTTTCTACTGCAAGTCCTTATAAATTTGCAGATAGTGTTTTGAGTGCTGTTTCCAGCGATTACAGCAAGAAATCATCTGAATTCGAGAAAATAAAGGAGCTTTCGGCCTTGACCGGAACACCGATTCCCGCGCCGATTGAACTGCTTGAATCAAAGCCCGTTCGATTCGAAAATGTGTGTGCAAAAGCCTCAATGGGAGAGGTTGTTCTAAATATGGCCGGTATTAAGTAAGCTTTTAAGAGAGGTTTTCATGTCATTATTTGCTATTGCGGATCTGCATCTTTCCTTTGGCTGCAATAAGCCGATGGATGTGTTCGATGGTTGGCAGGATTACACGGTTCGGCTCGAAAAAAACTGGCGGGCAATTGTAAAAGAGGATGATACCGTTGTGATTGCCGGAGATATCTCTTGGGCGATGAAGCTTGAGGATACCGTTAAGGATTTCGCTTTTATTCAATCTCTGCCAGGGAAAAAGCTGATTATAAAAGGTAACCACGATTACTGGTGGTCAACCAAAAAGAAAATTGATGAGTTTTTATCGTCTCAGGGTTTTAACACCATCAGCATCATTCATAATAATGCGGTGGTGGTCGGTGAATCCGCTGTTTGCGGAACACGCGGGTGGCTTTATAATTCCCAGACCGACGAAGATATCAAAATTGTAAATCGGGAAGTCGGCCGCTTAAACGCATCAATTGATGATGCTCAGCGGCAGGGCGCAGAACCAATTGTTTTTTTGCATTACCCGCCGGTATATGACGATGGTAAGTGCCCGGAGATTTTGGACGTACTTAAAAGTCGAGGCATTCTAAGGTGTTATTTTGGCCACATTCATGGCAGTCAGGCCGCGAAACGCGCCATCACAGGGGATTATGAAGGAATTAAGATGTATCTCATATCCTGTGATTATACTAATTTTACACCTTTATTGGTTCGGTGAACATTTTATTAATATTTCAACGAATATATAGAATAATTTTTTATCATGTGCTATAATAATTTAGATAATTTGCAATTTTGCAGGAGGAAATAAAAATGAGTTTAAAAGCATCCAATAAGGTCGACACAAACCGATACCAACTTGAGGTTGAGGTTGACGCTGAGATATTTGAGAAAGCAATCGACCAGTCCTATCATAAAGAAAATAAAAAAATTATGATTCCCGGTTTCCGCAAGGGCAAGGCTCCCCGTGCTTTTGTTGAAAAATATTATGGTGAAAAAGTATTCTATGAGGATGCAATCAATGCCATTTATCCAGATGCACTCGACGAAGCGGTGAACGAGGCAAAGCTTGAACTGATTGAAGATAAAATTGATTTTGATTTGGTTTCCGCCGGCAAAGAAGGCATGGTCTTTAAGGCTACGATTACAACGAAACCTGAAGTGGAAATTGACGGTTATAAGGGAATTACAGCTGTTAAAAAGGCAGTTGAAGTGACTGATCAGGAAATTGACGACGAAATCAAAAAGGTGCAGGAGCGCAACTCCAGAATGGTAACGGTTGAGGACAGAGCGGCTCAAAACGGAGATATCGCCGTGATTGATTTCGACGGTTCAGTAGACGGGGTCCATTTTGAAGGAGGTAAGGCTGAAAATTACAGCTTAACTCTTGGCGCAGGTCAATTCATTCCCGGCTTTGAAGAGCAGGTGATCGGGCATAAAACTGGGGATGAGTTTGATGTTAATGTCAAATTCCCTGCTGATTATCAAGCTGCTGATTTAGCTGACAAGGACGCCGTATTCCAAATTAAACTGCATGAAATTAAAATGAAAGAGCTGCCGGAAGTTGATGATGATTTTGTCAAGGATGTTAGCGATTTCGATTCATTAGAGAAATATAAAGAAGATATCAAAGAAAAATTAACTACGACAAAAGAAAATGAAGCCAAGGATGATGTTGAAAATCAGTTGATTGACCATCTTCTTGAAAACATGAAAGCTGAGATTCCTCAGGCCATGTTCGAGAATAAAGTCAACGAAGATATCCGTGAGTTTGGCTATCGCCTTCAGTCTCAGGGATTGAACCTTGATACTTATCTGCAATATACCGGTATGGACAAGGATTCCATTCGCAAGCAATTCCAGCCGCAGGCAGAGCGTCAGGTGAAGGTTCGCCTTGCTCTTGAAAAAATAGCAAAACTTGAGAATATTCAGCCGAGCGACGAAGAAATTGAAGAAGAGTATGCGAAGCTTGCAAAGAATTATGAAATGGATGCCGATAAGGTAAAATCCTTCATTCCTAAAGAAGAACTGATTAAAGATATTGTAGTCGAAAAAGCGATTAATTTTGTTCGTGATAGTGCAATTGTTGCTTAATTTCTCCATTTAAATAAACATTTTAATTTTATATTGTACCTCTTTTTCCTGCCGCAGGCAGGGGGAAGAGGTACGTATGAATGTTTTTGTAAATCGGAAATCGTATAAGGCAGTGAACACCATGCATAAACAAAGTAAATCCTGTCAATTATCAATTTATTGTAAGTTTGTAGGAGGTACGCTATAATGAGTTTAGTCCCATATGTTATAGAGCAAACGAACCGCGGAGAGCGTTCCTATGATATTTTTTCCCGTTTGCTGAATGACAGAATCGTAATGCTTACCGAAGAGGTAAATGATACAACATCCAGCTTGGTAGTTGCTCAATTACTGTATCTTGAAGGGCAGGATCCGTCAAAGGACATCAGCCTCTATATTAATAGCCCCGGCGGTTCTGTTACAGCCGGTTTGGCAATTTATGACACAATGCAATATATAAAATGTGATGTTTCTACGATCTGCATGGGTATGGCTGCCAGCATGGGCGCATTTTTGCTTGCGGCAGGTGCCAAAGGCAAGCGCTTTGCTTTGCCAAACAGTGATATTATGATTCATCAGCCAAGCGGCGGTGCGCAAGGTCAGGCAACTGATGTCATGATTCACGCCGGTCATATCATTGCTACCAAGAAACGGTTGAACCAAATTCTTTCGGAGAAAACAGGGCAGCCGATTGAAGTAATTACGAATGATACTGAGCGCGATAATTTTATGACAGCCGAAGAAGCTGCCAGCTATGGCCTGATTGACAAGGTCATTTATAATCATAATATGTAAAATAGGTTGGTGATAAAATGCCTAATAACGACGATACCAAAGAAAGAGGAATATGCTGTTCGTTCTGCGGTAAATCGCAAAATGAGGCACGCCGCTTGATAGCCGGGCCGGGCGTTTATATCTGTGACGAATGCATTGAACTTTGCATGTCTATCCTTGACGATGAGAAGAATTTGTCTAACCGCAAGACTGGCTATAGTGAAGCCTCTGCAGAACTGCCAAAACCACATGAGATCAAGAAAATGCTTGATGATTATGTAATCGGGCAGGAAGATGCCAAAGTAGCACTTTCTGTTGCTGTTTATAACCATTACAAGCGTATCTATTATGGAAAAGACGATGTTGAATTAACCAAAAGTAATGTTCTTCTTCTCGGGCCAACCGGTGTAGGCAAAACCCTATTGGCTCAGACACTTGCTAAAATACTTGATGTGCCGTTTGCCATTGCGGATGCCACAACACTGACGGAAGCCGGGTATGTGGGAGAAGATGTTGAAAATATTCTGTTGCGTTTAATTCAGGCAGCAGATTTTGATATTGAAAAAGCGGAACGCGGCATTATCTATATTGATGAAATAGATAAAATTGCCAGAAAGTCTGAAAATCCTTCCATTACCAGAGATGTCAGCGGAGAAGGAGTTCAGCAGGCACTTTTAAAGATTTTGGAAGGAACTGTTTCCAATGTTCCTCCTCAGGGTGGGAGAAAGCATCCACAACAGGAATTTTTGCAGATTGATACTGCTAATATCTTGTTTATCTGCGGCGGAGCATTCGATGGTTTGAATAAAATTATTGAGAAGCGCACAGCGTCCTCAGCCATGGGATTCGGCGCTGAAGTAAAAAGCAGAACGGAACTTGATACCACTGCGTGGATGCAGGATGTCGTGCCACATGATTTGGTTAAATTCGGCTTGATTCCGGAATTAGTCGGTCGTCTGCCTGTCATTGCATCACTCACCGGATTGGATGAAGACTCTCTCGTGAGAATCTTGACCGAGCCAAAAAACTGTTTGCTAAATCAGTACAAGAAGCTGTTTCAGCTTGATAAGGTTGAGCTTGAATTTCAGCAGGATGCATTGAAAGCAATTGCCAAAAAAACCATTGATCGTCGCACAGGCGCAAGGGGCTTGAGGTCAATTATGGAGGACTTATTAACCAATCTCATGTATAATGTGCCGTCGGATTATACTGTTGAAAAGGTAACTATTACACCTGATACAGTAAATAAGGACGCTCAGCCGGAGATTGCTTATAACCCGGAACGCAAACCGGTAAAAATTAAGATAACAACTCCAAGAAAGCGCGGTCGTAAAGATACTGCGTCATAGTTTTAGAATCATGGCTGTTGCGGCGTGGTAGCATTTTTGTTATCGCTTGCAACAGCCTTTTATACTAAAGGAGCAAACAATGAGTACAAATCATGAGCTAGAAAAAACAGACGCGAACATTCTCCCCGTGCTTGCACTGAGAGGGTTAGTGATATTTCCGGGCATGCTGCTGCAATTTGATGTCGGAAGGAAAAAGTCTATTTTGGCGTTGTCTAATGCGATGGAAGAAAATCAGCAGATTCTTCTCGTGGCTCAAAAAGATTTAGGCGATAATGAACCAAACAGTAAACAGATTTACCAGATGGGCGTTGTTGCAAAAATCAAGCAGGTCATCCGGCATACGGATGAAGGAGTTCGCCTTTTTGCGGAAGGTGCATATCGTGCCGAAATCATTTCTGTAACAAGTGAAAGTCCTTTTATCCTCGCCGATGTTCGTGAAGTTGAGGCGAAAGCGTCCAAAGAAACTCATAAAACAGAAGCTTTGATTCGCTATACCCAGGGCCTATTTGAAGAATATGTCCAGAACTACAGCCGTATCCCGCCTGATATTATAATCGGGGTAGTCCAAAAAAAGGACTGTGGAGAACTGGCTGATTATATCGCCTCTAATATCATGCTTGATTATGAACAGAAGCAGGTAATTCTTGAGGAACTTTCTCCGGTGAAAAGGCTGGAAAAACTGACTGAAATCTTAAAAAATGAAATTCAGGTCTTGTCAATTGAGAGCCAAATCAGCGAAAAGGCAAAAGAGCAGATTAACGAAAATCAGCGTGAATATTATCTCCGTGAGCAAATGAAAGCGATTTCATACGAACTGGGTGACGATGATAATCCACAGGAAGAGGCCGATGACCTTCGGGAACGAATTGCAAAACAGAAACTGCCGCAATTGCAGAATGATAAATTACTCAAGGAATGCGACCGTCTTTCCAAAATGCCTTATGGTTCTCACGAGGCGAGCGTAATTTTAAGTTATATTGAATCCTGCCTTGAACTGCCATGGAATTCTTCAAGTAAGGAACACATTGATTTAGGAAAAGCGCAAAAAGTACTTGATCACGATCATTACGGCCTCACAAAGGTGAAGGAACGCATTGTTGAAATATTAGCCGTAAAAAAGCTGGCACCGGATATTCGGGGACAGATTATCTGCTTGGTAGGCCCTCCAGGTGTTGGGAAAACTTCGATTGCCCATTCCATCGCGAATGCGATCGGAAGAAATTATGTTCGTGTATCACTTGGCGGGGTTAGAGATGAGTCAGATATCATGGGACACCGCAAAACTTATATCGGTTCCATGCCGGGCAGAATTATTTCTGCCTTAAAACAGGCCGGGACGAACAATCCGTTGATTCTGCTCGATGAAATTGATAAAATGGGCAGTGATTTCCATGGAGATCCTTCTTCTGCTTTACTTGAAGTACTTGACTCGGAGCAAAATTCATCTTTCTTCGACCACTATATCGATATGCCGTTTGATTTGAGCAAAGTGATGTTTATTACCACTGCAAATGACTACAGTGCCATTCCAGAGCCCCTGCTTGACAGAATGGACGTCATTACTCTGGGCAGCTATACCCACGAGGAAAAATTTAATATTGCATTGAAGCATTTGATTCCAAAGCAATTGAAAAAGCATGGTATTAGCCAGAAATTACTGAAAATCAGCTCTCCGGCGGTTCATGAGTTGATCGACGGCTACACACGAGAAGCCGGCGTCAGAAGCCTTGAACGTCAAATTGCTTCAATTTGCAGGAAATGTGCTAAGAAGATCGTTGAGCGAAGTGAAACGAAAATTATAATTACGCCAAAAAATTTAGAGGATCTTTTAGGGCCTAAGAGATTTAAGACCGATGAATTGGCCAAAACCGATACAGTTGGGCTGGTTAACGGCCTTGCCTGGACCAGCGTAGGGGGAGAAATTCTGCCGATTGAGGTTGCTGTGATGGCCGGAACGGGTAAGATTGAACTGACAGGCTCACTTGGTGATGTGATGAAAGAATCCGCCAGAACAGCCATCAGCTGTATTCGTACCAGAGCCTCATCACTTGGTATCAGCCATGACTTTTACAGCAAATATGATATTCATATTCATGCTCCGGAAGGTGCAATTCCAAAGGACGGTCCTTCTGCAGGTACCGCAATGGCTACGGCAATTACTTCCGCACTCACAAATATTCCGATTAAACATGATATTGCCATGACAGGGGAAATTACTTTACTGGGAAGAGTACTGCCGATTGGTGGGCTCAAGGAAAAAACCATGGCTGCTTACCGGTCTGGTATCAAGACGGTTATAATACCTGCGGACAATGTCTCTGACCTGGCTGAAATTGATAAAGTTGTGAAGGATTCTGTTAAATTTCTGCCTGTCGAAAAGATCGATCAGGTGCTTGAGGCTGCGTTAGCTAGGATGCCGGAAGTGCAGCATGAAGATTACCCTTCTTCGGATTTGCTTTCCGTGCCATCCCACAATCCGGTTGTTACCACACCCGGAATTCCGCAATAAAGGGGTAACTGAATGAATATCCACAATGCTTTCTTTGAGTTTGCAGCCGGCAGACTCGACCAGCTGCCGGAATCAACAATCCCTGAAATCGTTTTTTCCGGTCGTTCAAATGTCGGAAAGTCTTCCTTGATCAATAAGCTGATAAACCGAAAATCGCTTGCCAGAGTCAGCGCAACACCCGGAAAAACAGGTACCATCAATTTTTATAACCTGAAGAATTGCAGACTGGTTGACCTCCCCGGTTATGGTTATGCAAAAGTTTCCCAGTCTGAAAAGCTGCGTTGGGCTGAATTGGTGGAAGGTTATCTGCATGCCCAGCGCAATGTGAAGCTGATTATTCAGATTATCGATATGAGACATGAACCTACGGCAGACGATCTGGCCATGATTGACTTTTTAATCAGCACAGGATGTTATTTTGCCGTAGTCGCGACAAAAAGTGATAAGCTGAACAAAGCGCAATATGCGGCGCAGCTGGAAGCGCTTCATGAATTATTTCAGGAAATTGACGGGCTGAAATTAATTCCTTTTTCAACAGAGACCGCCGAGGGCGTAGAGGAAATACGTAATATGATTGATGGTTTATGCGACAATGAGTAAAAATGCGGACACGCAGTTTTAGCAGAAAGATTTTAATGAATTATTGTTGATATTCCACTAATTTACTTTACTTTTACACGCTTATATGTTAGAATTTTACCGAACTGAATCATGAGTTAAAATCCTCACTTAACAAATCAAGGTGAGGATTTTAAACTTTTGTATTAAAGAGAAAGTTTTAAAACATGCCGGACTTCAACCGGGGGTGTTTCAACTTATTAAATAAAAAGGAGCGATACGATTTGAATTCTAAAATTAAAGATGACAGTGCCGATTTTTTGTTTCAAGCAGTCCTGTCATTAAAAAACGTAGATGAGTGCTATAACTTTTTTGAGGATTTATGCACAGTTCCGGAAATAAAAGCCATGTCACAGCGTCTTTTGGTTGCTCACATGCTGAGTACAAAACGTGTATACAGCGATATTGTTGCTAAAACCGGCGCTTCAACCGCTACAATCAGCCGGGTAAACCGTTCTTTGAACTATGGCTGTGACGGCTATGAACTAGTATTTAACAGATTAGATGACGGTGAAAAGGTGAAATGAGTTATTCATCATTTGCACAGTATTATGACAGCCTTACGCATAATGTAGACTATGCTGGGCGCGCCGAGTATTTTTGCACACTGTTCAAAAAGTTGAACCACAGCACTGGCATCACGCTGGATCTTGCCTGTGGCACAGGAAATCTAACCATTGAACTTGCAAAGCGCGGGATCGATGTGTATGGAATTGACGGCTCTGCATCGATGTTATCGGTTGCACACCAAAAGGCCGCCGACGAGGGATTGGTAATTTTATTTTTATGCCAGCAGATGCAGTCAATTGACCTCTATGGTACGGTTGATACCGTTGTTTGTGCTCTTGACAGCATCAATCATATGACGAGCGAAAGCGATGTGCTCAAAACCTTCGAACGTGTTTCGCTCTTCTTAAATCCAGGCGGATGCTTTATATTTGATATTAATTCAATTTATAAACATAAATATGTCCTCGCAAACAACATATTTGTCTATGACACAGATGACGTCTATTGTGTATGGCAAAATAGGTTTGAAGAAAAGTCCAACCGTGTTGGTATCTCTCTTGATTTTTTTGGACGAGAAGGGAATACTTATTACAGAAGTTCCGAACATTTTTATGAACGCGCCTACAGCACCAATCTGATTGTTTCCATGTTGGAAAAAGCCGGATTGAAGATGGTTGGTTTATTTGACGACCTCAGTTTTGACGCGCCAAATGATAAAACAGAAAGAATAATTGTGGCGGCAATCAAAAAGTAGACAACATCGGCTTTAACCAATGGTCTGCTTCTGAAGCTAAAGCCTCCCACAAAAAATAGATGTTGCTCGTATTCAAACCGGCTTGAACTAAATTCGCTTAACCGCAAGTGGAGATTCATACGGTGTATGCCGAAAGTTTTTAAATGTAATTGATTTTAATAAAGGATTTTTAAAATGGATAGAATTATTAGATGTATCACAACAAACGGCGGCATCATGGCCGCTGCGATTGATTCAACCTATCTTGTAGCCACTGCTCAACAGATTCACGAAACAAGTGCGGTTGCAACAGCCGCCTTTGGAAGACTGCTTACAGCATCCTCTATGATGGGTGCGATGCTGAAAAAGACGGATGCTACCCTTACCCTAAAAATCAACGGAGGCGGCCCTCTGGGCTCCATAATCGCTATTGCAGACAGCTACGGTAACTGCCGTGGCAGCATAGATCGCCCGGAGGTGGAGCTTCCCCTCAAACAAAACGGCAAATTGGACGTCGGCACAGGAGTCGGTAAAAATGGACTTTTGGGTGTTATGCGCGATTTTGGCGAAGGAAATCCATACATTGGACAGGTGGAAATTCAGACCGGTGAAATTGGGGAAGATATTACGCATTATTATGCCACAAGTGAACAAATTCCCACGGTTTGTGCTTTAGGTGTTTTGATTGATAAAAAAGATATCAGGCATATTCTTGCCGGAGGGATGTTAATTCAGGTTTTGCCGGGCGCAGAAGAATCCGAAATTGAACAGCTTGAAAAAAACGTAAATGAGATGGAACCGGTAACTACAATGCTTGCAAAAGGTATGAGTATTGAGGATATGTGTGAAACGGCATTAAAAGGCTTTGAGATGGAAATTCTTGATGAATTTCCGATTGGGTATGTTTGTAATTGCAGCAAAGAGCGCGTTGAGAGGGCGATTTCCACATTGAAGCCGGAGGAAATCCTCGCGCTTGCGGATGAAAAAGGATATGCAGAAGCAAAATGCCCATACTGCAATCATACTTATAAATTGACTGTAAAAGAGCTGGAAGAAATTTCAATGTCAGCAAATGTAAAATAGGAATGAGAAAAAAATAAAAAAATCCAATTTTGGTGTTGACATCTGGCACAATATATAGTATTATATAACACGTCGCCAATAACGGATTGCGGCGCACGAATGGGAGCATAGCTCAGCTGGTTAGAGCACCTGCCTTACAAGCAGGGGGTCATAGGTTCGAGTCCTATTGTTCCCACCATTTGTGGCTCGGTAGTTCAGCTGGTTAGAACGCTAGCCTGTCACGCTAGAGGTCGTCGGTTCGATCCCGATCCGAGTCGCCAATTTGCCTCTGTAGCTCAGTCGGTAGAGCAGGGGACTGAAAATCCCCGTGTCGGTGGTTCGATTCCGCCCGGAGGCACCAATAATGCGAATGTAGCTCATCTGGTAGAGCGCCACCTTGCCAAGGTGGAGGTAGCGAGTTCGAGCCTCGTCGTTCGCTCCATATTTTGGCGTCATAGCCAAGCGGTAAGGCAAGGGTCTGCAAAACCCTGATTCCCCAGTTCAAATCTGGGTGACGCCTCCAAAGTAATTGCAATCACCAATGCGCTGATAAAATCAGAGCATTGGTGTTTTTTCTGCTAAGACCACGGATTATCATGCTGGCTCTTGAATTGGACAATTTTGTTGACTTTTTAAAGGTTAAGAATTATTATAAAAATTAGTAGGGAGGCAGTAAAAAATGAATTTAAACAGAGCCTTAGTGGTTGCAAATCAAACAGCAGAGGGAATCAATGTAATTGACATTGACATATATAACGGAAGCGGAAGAAAAATTGATCATCCGTCAAAACGGTTTATCGATGAAATAAATGCACTTCCAATGCTGGATAGGGATCAAATTAAATCTATAATCGCAAGGCAATATGGGGTTCCTTTGCAAAATGTTGAATTTGATTAATGCAGTAATCATAACTTAAAAAGATAAATTCAGCAGTGAAAAGCACTACAAGTTTTAACGGGAATCAGTATTGTATACATAACTAAAATCACCCCATGCATATAGATGCATGGGGTGATTGCATTGAAAGCGACAAAAACATATTTTATACCTATAACGGTCCTCGTCTTATGCTGTCTTGCGTTTTTATTGCTTTCCTATCTCTCATATAATAAAATTGACAAAATAGCGTCTACATTTACAGGAGAGCGCATTCAGACGATTGTAATTGACCCTGGCCACGGAGGGGAAGATGGGGGAGCAAGCGGAGTATCTTCCACATTTGAAAAAGAGATTAATCTTGCAATTGCGCTGAAACTTCAAAAACTTTTGGAAATTTCGGGCTTTCGTGTAGTTATGACCAGGACAACTGATACTTCCGTCAGTGATGAGCATTTGGATACCATACGGGAACGCAAAGTGAGCGATCTTCATAATCGGTTAAAAATCATAGAGGAGCAGGGAGACTGTGTGTTTATCAGTATTCATCAGAATCATTTCACGAGCAGCCGTTACAGCGGCGCACAGACGTTTTACTCAACGAAGAATGGTGAAAGCAAGGAATTAGCCGAAAACATTAAAAGCCGCGTTGTAGAGCTTGTGCAGCCAGATAATAAACGTGAAACAAAGCCAGCCACAAGTTCAATTTATCTTTTATGGCATGCGACGGTGCCAGCTGTTTTGGTTGAGTGCGGCTTTCTTTCTAATGAATCGGAAGCAGCAAAGCTCAATGATAAAACATATCAGCAGCAAATGGCATTTGCTATTTATAGTGGCGTGTTGGATTACTGCCATACTAATCCATAATGTGATGCATTTGTTTTTAGGCTGCAATATCTCTCTGAATTCCTATTGTATAAGTGCTTAACTCAGTTTATAATAATATTGTATAATTGGAAAAAGGAGACATTCTTATGTTTTTTGGGAACAATATGCGTTCTAATATGAATATTGAATCACGTAATAATGAAGTATATTATTGCAGATCAAGTGCGGAAAAAAGGGCAGATCAGGCAGCAAAAGAAGCTGTTCGAAAATACAAAGAGGAAATGGGAATAAAGGATAAAACCATATGGGGCAGCATAAAAAGGTTATTTGTGAGAAAATAATCTTTTTATGTTTATAATGATAAAAGACGAGGGTAAAAAATGGCTATGAAATCTAAAAGTGTATATATTTGTTCTGAGTGTGGGTTTGAGTCCGCAAAATGGTACGGTAAATGTCCGGGATGCGGTCAATGGAATTGTATGAATGAAGAGATAAAAGAAGTCGCAAAAAAATCTGCAGCTACCTACGCTTCACACAGTATTGCACGACCTGTTTCACTTAATGAAATCAGTACCACCGATGAAGAGCGCTATTATACCGGATTAACTGAACTTGACCGCGTTCTTGGTGGAGGAATCGTGAAAGGTTCACTGATTTTAATCAGTGGAGAACCCGGAATCGGAAAATCTACCATCCTGCTTCAAATCTGTGAATACCTTGGTAGGTCATTGAAAATTTTGTATGTATCCGGTGAGGAATCAAGCCGGCAAATTAAACTGCGTGCGGCACGCCTCGGTGTTCAGAGCGATAACCTGTATATTTTGACTGAAACGGATATTCAATGCGTAATTGAACAAATCAGAACTGATAAGCCTGATTTGGTGATGATTGATTCCATTCAAACAATGAATTTTACGGATTTAAACTCATCCCCCGGTAGTGTAACACAGGTGAGAGAATGCACGAACGCCGTTATGCGCGCCGCTAAGGCTTTGGAAATTCCTACGATTATTGTAGGACACGTGAACAAAGACGGTGCCATAGCCGGTCCCAAGGTTCTGGAGCACATTGTTGACGCAGTGCTCTATTTTGAAGGAGACCGGCAAATGTCATACCGAATCTTACGCGCCGTAAAAAACCGCTATGGTTCAACAAATGAAATCGGCGTTTTTGATATGGGGGATAACGGGTTGCAACAAGTGGACAACCCCTCGCTTGCGCTGTTGTCCGGTCGGCCAAAGAATGTTTCCGGTACTTGTGTTACCTGTGTTATTGAGGGTTCTCGCCCGATTTTGGCGGAAATTCAAGGATTAGCCACCACAACGGGATTTGGTAATCCGAGAAGAATGGCAACCGGTTTTGACTATAACAGAATGTCACTTTTACTCGCGGTTCTTGAAAAACGTGCGGGGTATTATTTTTCAAATTTAGATGCATATGTCAATGTTGTCGGCGGATTAAGATTGGATGAACCTGCGTCTGATTTAGCGGTTGCGATGTCACTTGTATCAAGTCTTAAAGATGTACCCATTAATGACGACGCAATCGTATTTGGCGAAATCGGTCTTGCTGGTGAAATTCGTTCCGTGACGCACATTGATGCCAGAATCAGTGAAGCCGCACGTCTTGGGTTTAAAAAGTGTATTTTGCCGTATCATAACTTAAAACAGGTAAATTCAAAATACAGTGAAATCGAATTGATTGGAGTTAAAAATGTGAGAGAGGCGTTTGAAGCTTCGATTGATTAGCGGGCGGTATCCTGGGCGTAACTTTAATACAGTGGACACAGCCATCTCCGGTATAGTTTGTAATCGCTGAAGGCATTTCCAGACTGCAGTATCCTTCATGCTGATAGATACAGTCCTCATCGCATTGTATGATACTCATATGTTTTCACCTCAACAGTATTTTTCTAATTCTTGCGGAAATTATTCATAGTTCTGCGAAGAATTACACTAATAATTTCCCTCAGATATCACAGAATAAGCAGTGTTGGGGGAATGAGAATGAAAAAATATGTAATGTTGTACGCCTTTACATTATTGGCTGTTGGATCAATGTTGGTATTCGGAGTAATTTCAAGGAATTCAGTGGTGGAAGTTTCTACTGTAAAGGTAGACACACTTACTGTAGAAAACTCGGTAACATGTTCAGGCAGGGTGGAACGCGCAGCCTCAAGCAAGGTCTTTGCACCGGATGCTGCACTTGTTAAGGGAATTTACGTTAATGTTGGTGATCATGTTACTGCCGGACAGAACCTAATGGATGTGGAAGTGATTTCAAAGAAAATTGACACTTCAAATTTGCCAAGCGGTTATGAAAGCCTCCTTAGTCAATACAGCGATCAAATTCAAAACGCGCAGAGCCAGGATTCCGATTCCACCAAGACGGTCAAAGCGATTACTGCGCCTGTTGCCGGAGAAGTTACATCTATTTCCGTTACAAGCCAGAGTTATGTGACCTATGGAAATCCGGTTGTAGTTATTGCTGATGATTCCGGGCTTCAGGTTCGGCTTTCAGTGAACGAATCCCAAATTTCAGACATAAAAGTGGGACAGAAAGCCGTTATAACTGGTGTCGGTTTTAAAAATTCATCGTATTCCGGAACGGTTAAAAGTATTTCATCCGATGCGAAACAGGTTATTTCCACTTCTGGGCAGGAAACCGTGGTAGAAGTAGTCCTCAGCGTGGATGAAGCGGGAGAAGATATTAAGCCCGGATATACCGCAAAAGCGAAAATTATTACATCCAGAAATTCAGGTGTGCTTGTTGCACCCTATGAGGCTGTAAGGGCCGATAAAAATGGAAATGAGTATGTATTCAAGTTAAACGGGAAAAAGGCGGTTATGACCCCTATTGTAACCAAAAAAGAATTTGACAACGGTTTTGAGGTAACAAGCGGCTTATCTAAAAATGATGAAATTATAGAGAATCCGGACAATGTTTCCAATGGCTCCTATGTTAAGGAATCACAAAAAGGGGCGGTAAGTTCGGATGACTGATTACTTGAAAGCTGCATTCAAAAATTTAAGCCGAAAACGTGCCAGAACCGCACTTACCATCCTCGGGATCGCGATCGGTGTGGCGTCCGTAATTATTATCGGAAACATTAGCCAATGCGGAACTGATGCACTGAGTAACGAGCTGGAAAGCCTTGGACTAAGCGGACTTTCGATCTCCTCCTCACCTGACGCAGAAAGTGTATTTTTGAATCAGAGCGATTTGAATATCATTAAAAAATGTGATCAGGTTGAGCAGGCAACTCCGGTTATTATGGAAAGCACGGATGTATCCGCATGTAAGTTAAATTCTAAGGCGCTCGTTTGGGGAATCGATACAAAGGCCAGCCAGATTATTTCCATTCATTTGCTTTATGGACGCATGTTTAATCAAGAGGATATCAGCACTTGTGCGAACGTGTGTTTGGTGGATGAAGCATTTTCTAAAAGTGCTTACTACAGAAACAATATTATTGGAAAAAGCGTTTCAATTTTATGCGGTGGGGTAGTAGAGGATTTTAGAGTAGTCGGAATTATTAAGACAGGCAGCGGCCTTTTGCAGAATATTATCGGTGATTATATTCCTACATTTGTTTATGTGCCGTACACGACCATCCAAACAGCTGTTGGCAGGGATGATTTCGACCAAATCGCAGTAAAGATCAAGTACGGAAGCAATGCAGATAAAATTGGTAAGATGATTGTAGACAGTTTGAACCGTAACAGCGGAACTGCAGATGCGTTTGTATCCAACAATCTAGCTAAACAAAAAGACAGCCTCACAAGTATGCTGGGTATTGTAACGTTGATTCTTTCCGCGGTTGGTGCAATCTCATTATTGGTGGCAAGTCTAAGCATTATGACTGTGATGCTGGTATCTGTTAATGAGAGAACCCGGGAAATCGGGATCAAAAAAGCAATCGGAGCAAAGCGCAGTTCCATTATGCTGGAATTTATGTTCGAGGCGGTTCTGATTTCTCTAATTGGCTGTTTTTTTGGCATTACAGCGGGATATCTGATCTCCTACGCAGGAACTGCATATTTCGGCATTACGCTAAGCATAAGACTGGATATTATGTTGTTGGCAATTGGATTTTCGATTTTTACAGGCACTGTTTTTGGGGTTTACCCAGCCTATAAAGCTTCGAGTCTAAATCCTGTTGATGCATTGAGAATGGAGTAGATATGAACTTTCTGCATATACCAAATTTACCGGAGTCGGACGTGGCATTGGTCGCTATGTCCGGTACATATCAAACGATAATTAATGCAATTGAAGTGCTTGGAATAAAGGTAATTAAGATTAGGCCATGTCAGAATCTGAGCAAACCGGTAAGCAGCCATGCAGACATGTTGGTTCATCATTTGGGCGGCTGCCAGGTTGTTATCTCAAAAGGGGAAGAGTATTTAAAATCTCAGTTGATTCAAAATGGTTTTGATGTGGCTGATTCGAACGTATGTGTATCCAATCTTTATCCACACGATGTTGCACTCAATGCAGCACGCGTCGGAAACAAACTCATTGCTAAAAGGAATGTATTAGATCAAAATGTTCTTAGCTATTGCGAAGAAAATCGGATTCAGATAATCCCTGTGAATCAAGGATATGCGAAATGCTCAACAGTTGTGATTGATGATCAATCCATTATCACATCCGATCCGTCGATTGCAGAAGCCGCAATCCACGCAGATATCGACGTGTTGCGGATTATACCAGGAGATGTGGAATTAGATGGATATGATTACGGCTTTTTAGGCGGGGCATGTGGCATGATCGGTAAAAACCTAATGGCATTCACTGGAAATATTCAAACTCATCATGATTATAATAAAATCAAAACCTATTGCAGCAATAAGAATGTAAATATCCTTTCATTAACGAATTCATCCCTAATTGATATTGGAGGAATCATTCCGCTGAGAATAAAAATAACGTCTAAAATGGAATCTGTATTGTAATGGCATTTTTTGCTTTGCTTACTTTAAAAGAATAGATTTTGAATATGCGGGAAATATATAAATGATATTACAAGAGGGATAGTGATAGAATAAAGTAAGTAAACATCGAAATTGGATGATTTGTAATGATTGAAAATGGAAGAGTATTAACTGGCTGCGATACCTGTGATTATAGTATATATGATGTTGCGCATAATTGTCAGAGTTGCAGCGTTTTAGGACTTGATTATATTGATACAGTAGAAGATGGCTGTCCAAATTATAAAATGGTGTACACTTATTTTTGTCAGAATCATGCACAATATGATAAATATACTGGGTTAATGAAAGACTTAAGATGGTTTTAAAAAAGCCATTTTAAGTCTTTTTCATAGCTCGGGGGGTATGATCAAGCTGATTGATACTTGTAACCGTAAATTGAATAAATAATAATGTAATTGTCAAAAATAGTTATAGAATTTTGAAAGGGGTGTTTATTATAGAAAGTCAAAGTAGTGAAAGTTGTGAAAACTGTATTCGTAAAAATGAGTGTGAAAGTCATAATATATTTAAAGCTGTATGGTGCATGTATTGGCCTGAGTACAATAACAATGATTCTATGAAGAATCTTGACACCATGAAAGAAGAAGGTTAAACTTGACATAGCCTAATTTATGGAATACAATTATACAAAATGAATATTTTGTATAATTAAGGGGAGATCAAAATCGATTTATTATAAAATAACCGCTAAAACTATTCTCTAGTCTTAGCGGCGAAATGTTCTCTGTTACGCGATTCTCAATTTAATCAGCTTGATATCTACGTCCAACTCATTTACTTTATTGCTATTGATTCTTTTCCAGCTCGAGTAAAAATTCTTTTACCTCCGGACCTACGAGGCTAAACTTTCCAATAACTCCGGATTTTCGGATTACCCTGTGACATGGCACAATAATTGGTACTGGATTTTTTCCTACTATAGTCGCAACCGCACGAACACTTTTGCAATTTACAGCTGATGCAACTTCGCTGTATGAAACGGTTTTTCCGTATGGAATCTCTTGAAGGTATTTCCAAACGTCTGTTTGCAGAACAGAACCATTCAGCTTTACCGGAAAATCAAATTCTGTTCTAAGTCCTGAAAAATATTCTTGAAGCTGTTGGATGGCTTTTGGACAAACGGTACAGTCATTGTCTGCATCTTTACATTCTTGTTTCTTATCAGTGATAGTAAGAGCTGTAATTGCTTCACCATCACAAGTAAGTTCAATCATTCCAATTTTAGAATTAAAATATATATTGTGAAACAGTTTCACAAGTAATTACCTACTTTCATAAAATTAATTACAGTCTGAAATCTAAAGTTTTAAGCAAATTTTCACTAGTATTTTTAGGCAAATTCCGTTTTAAAACTCAAGGAGGCTTATGGCCTCTAATTCAAACTATCGGCTTTAGCTGATGGGCATTAACTGAATGGAGCTGTATCAATGAAACCTGAATTATTAGCTGAATCCCCGCCGATTATCAAAGAGTTCTTAGGCTATGTGGGCACGATTAAAGGAAAATCTCCTAAAACAGTTGAAGAATATTATCTTGATCTTCGTACATTTTTCAGATACATAAAAAAAAGCCGCGGTTTGGCCTCCCCCACCGAGGAATTCGAACAAATCAGCATTTCTGATGTTGACCTTGATCTAATTAAGACCATAACCCTGACGAATGTTTTTGAGTATATGAATTATTTGAGTGTGGATCGCCATAACAAGCCGGCAACACGTGCCCGTAAAGTTTCAAGCATGCGCACCTTTTTTAAATATTTAACCAATAAAACCGGAAAACTTGCCGTTAACCCAATTGAAGAACTTGAAACACCGAAACTTAAAAAGTCCCTGCCAAAACACCTGACTTTGGAACAAAGTTTAGATTTACTCTCAAAGATTGAGGGGCCGACAAAAGAACGAGATTATTGCATGATGGTTTTATTTTTAAACTGTGGTATGCGCTTATCCGAACTTGTCAGCCTGAATCTGAGCGATGTGCGCCACGGAGTATCTACCATTAAAATTACCGGAAAAGGAAACAAAGAACGAATTATATATCTGAATGACGCTTGTATCGATTCAATTGATCGCTATGTTGCAGTACGGCCGAAAGACGCTTTGATTGATAAGAACGCTCTGTTTATCAGCAAACAAAATAAAAGAATCAGTCCTAAAACGGTGCAATACATTGTCAAGAAGTATCTTGCAATGATAAACTTAGGCGGCCCGGGGTATTCGGTACATAAACTCAGGCATACCGCCGCCACTCTGATGTATCAGCATGGTCACGTTGATATTCGGGTGCTAAAGGACATATTAGGACATGAAAATCTCGGTACTACCGAGATTTATACCCATCTTTCCGATGAACAGATGGCCTATGCAGCCAAAGCGAACCCGCTTTCCAATGTCAAACAGAGAGAAAACATCAAAATCAATTTTAAAAAAGACCCAAAATAAATAATGAAGACAGACTCATAGCAGTCTAATGACACAGAAACTCTTGTAGTAAAGATAATGTCAGCACACAAAAGTGATTCACTTTTGTGTGCTGAGTAATAAATGCTCCATTGATTATTTAATAGTATCGGCGTCTGATTCTTCATCCTTCTCCAGATAAGGCTGAATCATGGTTTTATCAACTAAAGGGTATACCACAAAATTTATCAAAAACATACAGAATGCAAACAAATTGAAGATAATTAATATAACGGCTATGAGAAAAGTTAGTGGCATCAATTGAACCATAATCGTAAAGGCGAGAACGATTACTCCAAGGATTGCGGTTAGAAGGAGGTTTCTCCATAAGCCAATAATCGAAAATATCATCGCATTTTTATATATCTGGCTTAACTTCAAGTCAAATGTTATCATCATGACTGGCACATAATATTGAGCGAAAAGGAATAAGACAGAAATGATAATACAGATAATCAATGGGAAAAAGAATAGATTATTTGATTTTATCTGTGCGGAGTAAAATGAAATCGATACGTAAAAAATTAAATATACAGCATAGCAGACAATACCGTTTATTAAGAATGTTACCCAGTTGCTTTTTACAGCACTAAAAAAATCAGAAAGAATGAACGCGTGTTCTTCTCTGGCATAATTCCGTGTTACTAAAGTGAGTCCCGCAACAAAAGGAAAAATCAGCACCAGAGGAAAAACAAGAATAAACGTTAGTTTTGTTATAACATTCAGAAAACATATTAAAACCACCATGATAATGACCGGGACAGAAAAAAGTAGATTTAGCTTAACTAAATCCCAAAATTTACGAAAAAGCAGTTCAAAAAATTGAAAAAAAGCTTTTTTCTTAGGTGCGTCCTTGTTAACGCCTGGACCGGGTCGGTTATAATTATTTTGAAATAAGCCCAAATAGATTCACTCCTATCCTAATTTAGCACGGGGATGACAGTTATTATAAACTTCTTTAAAATGGTCATTTAGAAGATGGATGTATACTTGTGTAGATGAAATATCCGCATGCCCGAGCATTAGCTGAATATCTTTTAGCTCTGCCCCATTTTCAAGCAGATGAAGAGCAAACGAATGCCTCAGTGTATGCGGCGTTATCTCTTTTACAATGCTGGCTTGTTCAGCATAACCCTTTACGATCTTCCAAAATCCCTGTCGAGTTAGCCTGCGGCCATTCAAATTAACAAATAGAGCCTGTCCGCCATCTGGAGTTATAATCAGACTTCTCGACCTCAGAATATAATCTGAAATCATCGAAACAGCAGTAGAATACACTGGAATCATTCTTTCGGATTTTCCTTTATTACAGCAGAGCATTCCAGTATGTAAATTGATATCCTCAACATTCAAATCAACCAGTTCTGTAGCTCTAATTCCAGTCGCATAAAGTAATTCAAGCATTGCTTTGTCACGGCAGCCTTTTGGCTCCTTGATGTCCGGCTGTTCAAGCAAAAGTTCAATTTCCTTACCGCTCAAAATCTGCGGTAATTTTTTTTGAGTTTTTTCAAGTTTTACGGATTTCGCCGGATTGCTTTCAGCCATATTATTAATGATTAAATATTGATAAAAGCAACGGATGGATGCAAGATTACGGGTAATCGTCGAATTCGATTTTTTTAAGTTCACTGATTCCGCAATATAGAAATTCATGAAATCACTATCCGCATCGGCAGGATTATTTAACCCTTTTTTTTCAAGAAAAATTAAATAATGTTCTACATCGCGAATATAAGAATCCAATGTGTTGGCAGACACCGCTTTTTGATTGATTAGATAGTTGCTAAAATCCGCACAATAATCCTTCATTTTGGTTCTATCTCCTCTGGCCTCATCTGGAAATCAGTCGGCTAAAACCGCAATTAGTCACTAATGCCGCACTTCTGCGTAATTTTCATAGTTCAGAAAATCCGCCAATTGTTATTTATCAGAAAGGCCTAGTTTAAAAAGAAAACAAGCCGGCAAAACAAGTTGAAAGAAATAAATCAATTAGAGCCGCCAAAAATGCAATGCCAAGTATAGCACCGAATCTCAGCAGATAGAGCTTTACATTTGCCCGGCTGATTGTCCCGCTTTGAGCCGACGTTCCGTAGGACGCAATTCTTCGTGAAAAGCGCATTCCTTCTCTTGCTGCCAGCAAAATTGCGAGACAACAGATAAATGCACCCGGAAGAATTACTGCTAAATTAAATAAAATTCCGTTCGTTCCATATGCGGCGTAAAGATATCCCGAAGTGAGTCCCAGACCAAACCCACGAAAAAAAAGCAATGCAGGTATCATAAACATTCCCCACATAGAAAGACCGCATAAAAAAAAGAACAAAATAAAAAGAAACGACGATGCAAAAGAAGCAGAAAAGACTGAAGAGAACGACTGCATCGCCCTGATTTTAAAATTGCTGTAAAACAAGAAATCAAGTTTACTTAAAGCGGAAAAGCTCACATTTTTAGCAAAAATCGCCCCCAAGATCATTCCCAGTATTAGAAATACTGAAAATAACACCAAGACATAATTTGCACGCACCGCAACAAAAAGATCCTCAAAAGCTCTTTTTGATCCACGCATAAAACTATGCCTTATCATAATCATACTCATATAGTCCTCCTGAAAAAGGATGTTTTTTAATTGTATGAGTAAAATAAGGAATATATGATTACTTGCCCAGTTCTTCCGCTCTTTTTGTACATGCCAGCATCGCATCTCCAACGATCTGCTCAAACCTATTTTCGTAAAGTACATCCAGTGCCTTTAATGTGGTGCCTCCAGGTGAGGATACCATTTTAATCAACGCATCCGGTGTTAAGTCTGGCTTTCTTAGCATTCCCGCGCTGCCTTCAAAGGTCTGACAGATTAATTGCAGCGCTGTGTCCGCATCAATTCCCTGTTTTACTGCACTGTCCATCATAGCCTTGGCAAACAAATAAAGATATGCCGGACTGCTGCTGTTTACAGAAATGACTGCGTTCATTTGGTTTTCTTCCAAAACCGTTACAGTACCGCATGCCGCAAACAAAGACTGTACTAAATCAAAATTTTCAGCAGATACGTTTTCTGTTCTGCACATTGCTGTAGCACCTTTGCCAATCAATAACGGCGTATTGGGCATCGTCCGAATCACAGGACAATTGCATCCAAGTGAATCCGTTATGTATTTGGTTGAAATCCCTGCAGCAATGGAAACGAATAGCTTTTGCTCCGTTACAACAGGCTTGATACCCGCTAAAACTTCAGCAAAATTTTGCGGTTTCACAGCAAGAAAAATGATATCACACTTTTCAGTAAGTTCCGGGAGAGATCCGGCAATACAAACGCCCGCTCTAGACCGCAGTTCTTCGCATTTGTCTTTGCTTACATCAAAGACAAAAATTCTTTGTGCCGGAAACGTTTTTGTTCCAACAATGCCGTTTACAATCGCGCCGGCCATATTGCCGGCACCGACAAATCCAAGTATTTTCTCATTCATAATACAGCACCTACCTTGTAAATATATACTATAATACATTTTCAGTTGCTTATCAATCATAAAATATACACGCGATACATTTTTATACATTACGATAAAAATACGCAAAAAGTATTATGTAAACTGACCAATTATTATGTAAATATAATTATGTAAACCAAATGCATAAAAATACACACGCTTACATATTACAGCAGGCGTGTGTATTTGCCTAATCCGACAAAACTGCTTTTATCATGACTGCACATTCCAAGCGCTTCTTTTCAAGATCACATGAGATTTTATGGGCCTTATGTATATCCCCTTCATACTGCCAGCTGTTGGCGTTGCACCCGCCGCTGCAATAGAATTTTGCCCAGCATTCTTTACATTCCGGTTTGGAATAAATATTTGCCAATGCGAAATTGTGCTTCATATCCATATTAAAAGAGCAGTCAAGTACATTTCCCATTTTCCAGCTATCATCACCGACAAACTGGTGACATGGGAAAATATCCCCTTCCGGAGTAATCGCAATATACTCATTGCCGCAGCCACAGCCACGCAGGCGCTTGATTGCACATGGCCCCTGGTCAAGATCAAGCATAAAGTGGAAGAAGTTAAAGCCCTTTCCCTCTTTTTTGCGATCGATGATTACCCTTGAAAGGCGGTCGTATTCCTCAAATACCCTGGGCAAGTCAGCTTCCTTAATTGAATATTCCAACTTCATGTCAGATACAACCGGTTCGACTGAAATCTGATCGAATCCCAAATCAGCCATGTGGAGAACATCGTTTGTAAAATCCAGATTGTGCTTTGTAAAGGTTCCGCGAGCGTAATAATCCTTATCTCCGCGCGTAGCTACAAGTTTTTGAAATTTTGGAACAATGGAATCATAGCTTCCGGTTCCGTCAACTCGAACGCGCAGTAAATCGTTTACGCCCTTCCTCCCGTCTAGTGAAAGAACGCAGTTCGACATTTCTTGATTAATAAAATCAATTTTATCGTCGGTCAGCAGAATTCCGTTTGTGGTAATGGTGAAACGAAAGTTCTTATGATGTTCCTTTTCAATACTTCGGGCATAATTGACGATCTGCTTAACCACCTCAAAGTTCATGAGAGGTTCGCCGCCGAAGAAGTCTACCTCTAGGTTATGTCTTCCTTCTGACTTTTCAATTAAAAAATCAATCGCTTTTTTACCAACCTCAAAGGGCATCAGCATCCTGCCGCGGCCAAAGTCGCCCTTTGCCGCAAAGCAATATTCACACCGCAAATTGCAGTCATGGGCAATATTCAAACACATTGATTTGACAGGAGCGTCTTTCATCATACTTGAAAACTGCTCATATTCATCAGACGAGAAAAGCTGCCCATTTTTATACAGTTCCAAAAGCTCCTTATAAGCTTCGTCAATCGTCTGAGTATCGTATTTGCCCTGCATGGCTTTCAACATTTCTTCAGGCGGACAGTCCGGCACATTGTCATTTAGATAGTCCAACATATCAAACGGCGCATCATCAAAAATATGTACAGCTCCGCTGTTCGTATCCATAACAATGTGATACCCGTTTAGGGAATACTTGTGAATCATTTACTTTTCTCCATATACACAGAATTTAAGGGACAGTTTTCTGTCCCTTACCGTTTGTAATTGAATTCTAAGACTCTTATCTGTTAGCGTTCTCGCACTTCTGATTCGCAACGGTGCAGGATGTTTTGCAGGCCGACTGGCAGGATGCCTGGCATTCACCACAGCCGCCTTTCACTGCACTTTCCTTCAGATTTGCTTTATTCAGTGTTTTAATCTGCTTCATTTTAAAACCTCCGTTCAATGTCAACTTTTGTCACTAAAATATTATATCACATGAATATCAATAGTTAAAGTCCTATTTTATTTTTGATTTTTTACTTACTGCGAGTAGTCCTCCAATCGCACCGGAAAGAACCATAACCAGCAAACGCATTCCGGAAGCTGCTGAAACAGCTTCATGGGAAGCAATCAATCCGGATACAAGAAACAACACAAAAAGCAGTAGCCCGGAAAGGGCACCGTAAGCAAGCCCGCGTTTGCGGGAAATTTTAGCCGTAATCAACCCAGCCATAAATGCACTAAGAGCGGAAATACCAATTACAAGCGGTGAAATCAGGCCTTGAGGAATATGCCCAGCCGACACAAAGGCTAAGGCAAATGCACCTAACAAAGCAGCGCATAACGCCGCCCCTGCAACAGAACCAATGACTATGGAACGCACCGCTCCAAAAATCGGATTTTCGTTTAAATGCTTTGTGCCCTTCATAAACAGCGCCCCCTCAAATATCTAATAAATAGATATTCAGAGGGAGCGACAGATATACTAGGAATATTTATTCTGCGTCGTCGTGAATGGTGTCAACACTGCCCACGGCCCAGCGTTTAATACGAATCTTTGCGCGATCTGTTCCGGTTTCGATTACAACGGAATCCACGTCTTCTTTGATTCCGACAACACGACCGACGATTCCGCCGATTGTGGTGATTTCATCACCGATTTGTACATTCCCGCGCATTTTCTCTTCTTTTTTCTTTTTCTGGGACTGAGGACGAATCACAAATAAATACAAGCCACCAAATATTGCTACATAAAGAAGAATCATTATCCACATGCTGCTGCCGGAGCCTGCAGCGGTGCCGCTAGCTGTTAAAGTGTTAAAGTTCATTATAAAATTGCACCTCCATTTAATATTATGATTATAACAACAATTTCCATTTCATGCAAGTATAATTATATTCTTTGTCCAATTTTATCACTGTATTCATGATAAAATTCTTCAAAGTTATTATTGTCAAAGGCGGATCTCATTTTCTCCATAAGGGAATTGTAAAAATAGATGTTATGCATGACACAAAGCCTCATTGCAAGCATTTCACCGCTCTTAAATAGATGATGGATATATGCACGAGAAAAATTTTTGCAAACCGGGCAGTCACAGTGTTCATCAAGTGGAAGTTCATCCAGTACGTACTTGGCATTCAGCATATTGCGGCATCCGTCCCAGGTGAAAGCATGGCCGTGGCGTGCGTTACGGGTTGGCATCACGCAGTCGAAAAAGTCCACACCGCGTTTTACGGACTCGAGTAAATTCAATGGGGTTCCAACACCCATGAGGTACCTTGGCTTGTCCTTTGGCATCTCCGGTTCAACCGCCTCAATTATCCGATACATTTCGTCTGCGCTCTCCCCTACTGCCAGTCCGCCGATGGCATAACCATCCAGATTAAGCTCGCGGATTTGACGCATATTTTCAATGCGCAGATCTTCGTAGGTGCTGCCCTGATTAATACCCCAGAGTATTTGCTGCCGGTTAATTGTATCCGGCAATGTATTCAAACGATCCATCTCCGATTTACACCGATAAAGCCAGCGAACAGTGCGCTGACAGGAATTACGGGCATAGTCGTACTCCGCCGGGTTTTCGACGCATTCGTCAAAAGCCATTGCGATGGTGGAGGCAAGGTTTGACTGGATTCTCATGCTTTCCTCAGGGCCCATGAAAATCTTATGCCCGTCAATATGTGAGGCAAAGGTTACGCCCTCTTCTTTGATATTTCTCAGTTTTGCAAGGGAGAACACCTGAAAGCCTCCACTGTCGGTTAAAATCGGGCCGTCCCATCTTGTGAATTTATGCAGGCCGCCAAGTTTTCTTACGGTCTCATCCCCCGGCCTTAAATGCAGATGGTACGTATTGCAAAGCTGAACCTGACATTTGAGTTCTTTTAGGTCAAGTGCGGAAACAGCGCCTTTAATTGCGCCGCAGGTGGCAACGTTCATAAACGCCGGAGTTTGAACAGTTCCGTGCGGAGTGAGATATTCACCTCGGCGCGCCGTTCCGGAATTACTGATTAATCGAAACATTCAGTTGGTATCCTTTCAATAGATAAACATCGCGTCGCCGAAGCTGAAAAACCGATATTTTTCCTCAACAGCCACTTTGTAAGCATTCATAATGTGGTTGTATCCCGCGAGAGCCGAAACAAGCATAATCAAGGTGCTCTCAGGAAGATGGAAGTTTGTGATCAGTCCGTCAAGTACTTTGAACTGGTAACCGGGGTAAATAAAAATGTCCGTCCAGCCGGCGCTCTCCTTGATACAGCTTTCCTTTGCGAAAACAGATTCCAGTGTCCGGCAGCTCGTTGTGCCGACCGCAATCACGCGGCCGCCATTCTTTTGCGTTTCATGGATCGCATCTGCTGTCTCTTTTGGCAAATAATAATGTTCGGAGTGCATTTTATGTTCGATTACCTTTTCTGCCGTAACCGGCCTGAACGTACCAAGGCCGACATGCAGCGTTACAAACTCGACTTTGATGCCTTTTGCCTTCACCTTTTCAAGCAATTCCGGGGTAAAATGCAGCCCGGCCGTCGGAGCGGCGGCGGAGCCTACTTCTTTGGAATAGACAGTTTGGTAGCGTTCATTGTCTTTCAAATTCTCTGTAATGTAGTGCGGCAGCGGCATTTGCCCAATTTTGTCGAGTATTTCATAGAAGTTTCCTTCATAGGTAAACCGTGCCAAGCGGTTGCCTTCGTCAATAATCTCAATCACTTCGGCTTTTAAAAGTCCGTCGCCGAACACAAAGTGGGAACCGGGTTTAGCACGTTTGCCCGGTCCGCAGAGAACCTCCCAAACATCATCCTCGCGGTGCGTTAGCAGTAAGAATTCTACCTTTGCTCCCGTACCCTCTTTTATTCCGTAAAGTCTGGCAGGCAATACACGGGAATCGTTCAATACGAGGCAGTCATCCGGATTCAAAGAATCAATTATATCATAAAAATGTTTATGTTTTATTTCTCCTGTCTTTTTACTGAGCGTTAAGAGCTTAGATGAATCACGCGGTTCCAGTGGGGTTTGCGCAATCAGTTCCTTGGGAAGATCATAAAAAAAATCCTTTGTTTGCATGTCCTGCAAGTTTAATTCCATTTTGATATCTCCTACATATATATTATTGCCAATTATTTTATTATAAATAATTTGACAACCAATAGCAACCCATGTTATTATAAATAAAATTTATATTTTTAGATAGAGGCGCGATTTTAATCAGTAACAGATAGCAGGCTGCCGAAGCTGTTGATCATCTGTGAAAGGTAAACTCGCCGAAGGGAATGCCGCGGCAGGCATTCGCCTGGTTGCTTTTGTAAAAAACAATGCAACTGTCGTCATGATTATGATGAAGCGCTATCGGCTGATACCGGCAGGGTATTTTTACCGGAGTCCCGGTTATTGCCGAGCAATTTTATTATATTTTTTGACGACCGGTTTTTAACCGGTTTTTTTATTATGCTGATATTTTTGTTCATTACAAACATATAATATACAGGAGGAACTAATAATGAAAAAGTATAATGTAGGTATCATTGGAGCAACCGGAATGGTTGGCCAAAGATTCGCGACGCTGCTGGAAAACCATCCGTGGTTTACGGTTACCGCACTTGCCGCGAGCGCGCGTTCAGCGGGTAAAACTTATGAAGAAGCCGTTGGAGACCATTGGCTTATGACAACTCCTATGCCGAAAAGCATGGCGAATATGGTTGTATATAACGCGGAACAGGATGTTCAAAAAGTAGCTTCTCTTGTTGACTTTGTGTTCTGTGCCGTTAATATGAAAAAAGAAGAGATTAAGGCACTGGAAGAAGTCTACGCAAAAGCGGAATGTCCTGTTATGTCAAACAACAGCGCAAACCGAGCAGTTACGGACGTACCAATGATTATCCCTGAAATCAACGCAAATCATATGGAAGTAATTCATGCTCAACGCAAACGTTTGGGGACGAAACGAGGATTTATCTCCGTGAAATCAAACTGTTCTCTGCAAAGCTATGTTCCTGCCATCCACCCGCTGCTGGATTTAAATGTGACAAAGGTTCTCTCCTGTACCTATCAGGCCATTTCCGGCGCGGGAAAAACATTTAAAACATGGCCGGAAAGTGTTGACAATGTGATTCCTTTCATTGGCGGTGAAGAAGGAAAATCAGAAAATGAGCCGCTTAAAATCTGGGGGCATGTTGAAAACGGCGCAATCGTAAATGCCACCTCCCCATGCATCACCTCGCAGTGTCTGCGCGTACCGGTTTCTGACGGCCACACAGCAGCAGTCTTTGCATCCTATGAGAAGAAAATGGAAATGGAAGAAATTATCTCAAAATGGGAAAATTATAAGGGAGTGCCGCAAGAACTTCAGCTTCCAAGCGCTCCAAAACAATTCCTGCACTATTTCCGCGAGGACGATCGTCCTCAGACTCGGCTGGATCGCAATTTAGAGAACGGCATGGC
>WSSedL1CaDRAFT_10000071_pt1 | contig 59457 bp, 55 predicted proteins | sample WetSurSL1Cattail_FD_9464 | JGI IMG/M metagenome (IMG submission 9464)
TATCTTGAAAACCCCATAGTTGCGGAATCTCAGCGGTTCCGTTCAACACGAGTTTCATTGTTCGTGCTACGCACGCAACGAAACTCTTGCTGATGGTAACAGTTTTTATATGGTTGCTACCGATATGAATACCATGAAAAACAGCTGGGATTATAACCCCGGTATTGTAATGATGCATTCTAATACTCTTCTGGATTGGAAATCATCGGCAATTGATTTAGAAAAATTGTATCCAAAGAAATTTAAAGACATCAAATGGGTGTGGGCACCACAGACTTTTTATGATACTAAGGCCAAAAAGTATTTGGTTTATTTTACGGTTCGATTTCATTATAATTTAAAACTAGATTTTTATTGTGCCTATGCCAATAAAGATTTTACGGGTTTTGAAGCAGAGCCTAAGTTGTTGTATAGTGCTAAAGATGGTGCAATAGATGGAGATATTATTTATAAAGAGGGTGTTTATCATTTGTTTTACAAAGGAAACACAAAGGATGAAAATGGAAAGGAAATTAAAAACGGAATCAAACAGGCTACCAGTAAAAAGTTGCTGGGGCCTTACAAAGAAAGTGGGGAGTATTTAGATGCCTATGCCAATGATAAAACAGTTGTAGAGGGGTCTTCGGTTTTTAAACTCAATGATAGCGACGAATATATTTTAATGTATGATTTGTATGCTAGTGGGCGTTATGAATTTCAACGTTCTAAAGACTTGTATCATTTTACAGCAAAAACCGAATCGTTTACCAAAGATTTTTTTCCAAGACACGGAAGTGTAATTAGTATTACTAAAGAAGAGGCTAAACAATTGCAAGAAAAATGGGGTGGTGTGCCTCAGAGTTTATTGACTACTCCAGATGGAACTTTTCAATTTAAAGCAGTAGGGAACCCCATAATTAAGCACAAGTTTACGGCTGATCCAGCTGCATTTGTAGAGAAAGATACCTTGTGGTTGTTTACAGGACATGATTTTGAAGGGGGACAAAAAGGCTATAAAATGAAAGATTGGTTGGTTTTTTCAACCACCGATATGAAAAATTGGATCGAATATCCTGTGCCGTTACAAATTGAAGATTTTAAATGGGACAAAACCAATGATGCTTATGCAGGACAGCTTATTAAGAGCAATGGCAAATACTATTGGTACATAAGCACTAACGGTTCTGGAATAGGGGTGGCGGTTGCTGATAAACCACAAGGACCGTATCAAGATGCGCTAGGAAAACCATTGTTGACTAATGCCGATTGTTTTGCTTCTACCCATTCCTGGACCTGTATTGATCCTGCTGTTTTTATTGATGATGATGGACAGGCTTGGTTGTTTTGGGGTAATGGAGTGTGTTATTATGCCAAACTAAAAGAAAATAGGATTGAAATTGATGGTGCCATTAAAAAGATTGATTTTGAAGGCTTTCAGTTTACCGAAGCCCCTTGGGTACACAAAAAGAACGGCAAATATTATTTAAGTTATGCCAGTGGTTTTCCTGAAAAAATAGCCTATGATATGGCTGATAGTATAGAAGGCCCTTATGAATACAAAGGGATTTTAAATGAAATAGCAGGAAATTCTAATACCAATCATCAAGCGATAGTAGACTTTAAAGGAAAGCCTTATTTTATTTATCATAATGGAGGGATTCAAACCAATGGGTCTAGTTACAGTCGTTCCGTTTGTATCGATAAACTAGAGTACAATGCTGATGGTACCATGAAACGAATTATCATGACTACCGAAGGAGTTACAAAATAAGCAGGCATACTACTTTTTGTGTTATACTGCTTTCTTTGTTAAAACCAATGGCTATAATTAAAAATAGTAGTATTTTTGATGGTATAAACACATTCAATATGAAATTAATAATTCGAGTTTTAACCACTTCTATTTTAGTGCTGCTCCTCTCTCATTTTATGACTGGGGTACATGTAGCTAGTTTTACTACAGCACTTTTTGTTGCTATAGTTTTAGGGTTACTAAATATTTTTATTAAACCTATTTTGGTTTTGTTTACTTTACCAATCACGTTTTTTACGCTAGGATTATTTTTATTAGTCATTAATGGCTTGATTATATTATTGTGCGATAATATTGTGGGCGGTTTTAATGTGGATTCTTTTTTTACGGCTTTGTTGTTTAGTATCCTGCTTTCGGTTTCGCAATCTATTGTTAATGCCTTTATTGGAGAAAAATAATAGCGGGAAGTTTTAAAAAAATCATAAATAGAAATTGCTTTTCTCTTTGGCAGTATAAAATGGATTAGTTTTGTTCTTTATCCTGTTTTGAATATGAATAAAATTTACAGTATAGTATTGGTCTTACTAGGTTTCTTTATGATGCCTAGTAGTACTTATGCCTGTGGGTCTGGTTCAGGGAGTCATTCGTGTAAAATGGAAATGTCTGCTCCAACAAAGAAGAAAGATTGTTGCAATAAAGAATCCAATTCTAAAGAAACCAAGGACAAAGGCTGTTCTGGTAAATGCGGACAAGCAATGTGCAGCGTTTCGGTTGTTAGTGTTGGTATTATTTCGGCATTTCAATACGATGGACTAGTTGCTGTACGACAATTTGTAGCTAAAAAACAAAATTTTTCTCACTCTATATCCTTTCTTTCAGATGGATATTCTTCCATTTGGCTCATTCCTAAAATAGCGTAAATAGGTATTGGAATAGCCAGTAGTCTGTGCTGTTTAAAGTATCTTTGGATACTACTGATTTATTAGTAGATCCATTAAAAAAACAACAGGAGTAGTTAACGACTCCTGTTAATTCACTCTTTCCTATTAAAAAAAAACATCATGAAATCATTAAAAAAAATAGTATTAGTAGTAGCAGTATTACTAGTAAGTATAGCTGTAAATGCACAAATTAAAAACTCCAAAACAGAAACCGTAAAAATATTAGGCAACTGTGGCATGTGCAAAAAGAATATTGAAAATGCAGGAAATAGTAAAAAAGTAGCTCTTGTAAACTGGAATGTAGATAGCAAAATGGCAACGCTAACCTATGATGCTACTAAAACCAATGCAGATGAAATTTTAAAACGTATTGCTGAGGCAGATTATGAAAATGAAAAATTTACTGCTAATGAGGAACAGTACCATAAACTCAATACATGTTGTCAATATGATAGAACTGTTGTGAACGAAAGTAAAAAGGCAACTAAAAAATAAAAACAAGTGGTTCTATTTTGTATCTTAGGTACTATTGGATGGAAACCATCAAGCTGGTTTTAATAGACTAAGGCTTTTTAATGGATTTTAGTTTAGGATGCATTAGTAACCGCAGGAACAGGGTTTAGTTAGGCTATGCCTGTTAAAATATAAATGGTTAATTATTAAATAATATAAAGTTTTAAAAATGAAAAAAGTTATTCTTTCTAGCTTCTTATTAGCCCTTGTGCTGCTAAGTTGTAATCAAAAAAATAAAGAAGAAAAATCTACAGAAGGACAAGTAATCGTAAAAACGGATGCCAAATACAGTTGTCCCATGCATCCTGAAGTAACTGGAACAAAAGGAGCTGTTTGTAAGGAATGCGGCATGGATTTAGAACCAGTAAAGGCAGAAGCCGAAGAAACTCAAGTAGAAATTACAGCAGTTAGTGCTGCTGTAAAGGCAACTGTAACTACAGAGGAGATTATTAATGGGTATTTGAAAATTAAAAATGCCTTGGCAAAAGACAATGCTAAGGATGCCGCCGCCGCTGCTCCTGCTTTTATTAAGGCAGTGGAAGCAACGGATACTAAAAAAATAGATGCTGCTTTGTTAACCAAGTATTTGAATGCTACTGATGATGCTAAAAAACAAGCGGAATTAATTATCAAAAATGCAGACAAGATAGACGAACAAAGAATGTACTTTGCGGTTTTGAGCAAAGACATTACGATTTTGATTGCTACTTTTGGAACCGATTTGAAATTGTATCAAGATTATTGCCCGATGTACAATGAAGGGAAAAGTGGCTATTGGATAAGCGAAATGAAAGACATCAAGAATCCTTATTATGGCTCGGAAATGCTAACATGTGGCGGTATGATTAAAGAAATTAAATAGCGTTTTTAGATCTTATTTCTTTCTTTTCATGCACCAAATTATAAATCCTAGCTTCTATTTAAGTTAGGATTTTTTTGTTCAAATAGTTTTTAAATAATTTTTAGAATGAAAATCTATATCAAAAATATGGTTTGTAGCCGTTGCGAAATGGCAGTGCGAGACCTACTAAAGAAAAATAAAATTCCTTTTCTTTCCCTACAATTAGGGGAGGTAGTTCTTGCCGAAAAAATAGAAGAATCACAAAAAGAGTTGCTTGCTAAAGAATTGAAAACCTTGGGTTTTGAGTTGTTAGATGATAAAATAAGCCAGACCATTGAGCGAATAAAAAACTTAATTGTGGACGTAGTGCATCATCAAAATGAGCAACTTAAAACCAATTTGTCCAGTTACATTGTTGAGGATTTAAAGCAGGATTATAGTGCCTTGAGTAATTTGTTTTCGGAAACGGAAGGCATTACCATTGCGCATTATTGTATTGCTCAGAAAATTGAACGGGTCAAAGAATTATTGATTTATAATGAACTTAGTTTGAGTGAGATTGCTTTTCAATTGAATTATAGCAGTGTGGCGCATTTGAGTAATCAGTTTAAAAAAACAACAGGCATTACCCCCACACAGTTCAAACAGCTAAAGAACAAAAAAAGAACACAGATAGACCAATTATAAAAGATGTAATTCTTTTCCAAGATTGTGCAACAGCCTAACCAGATGCTATTCGGAAATTTGTAGTAGTACTTTTAAATCCATTTAAAATGAAACATACTTATAAAATAACAGGAATGTCTTGCGATGGTTGTAGAGCTAAAGTCGAGAAAACTTTGAACACTATAGAAGGCGTGGATGCTCAGGTTACTTTGTCGCCGCCACAAGCCACTATTAGCATGAAGGAGCATATTCCAACTGAAACCATGCAAAAAGCATTAGGGGCAGTGGGGCACTACGGCATTGAAATGGAAGGAGGACATCAGATGACTGACACTCCTAAGCATACAGTTGCACAAAAATCCTGCTGTAGTGGAGCACCGCAGCAAGCCAAACAAGAAAAACACCAGCACATAACAGCTGGAAAATACTATTGCCCGATGCATTGCGAAGGCGACAAGGAATATGATGCTCCAGGTGATTGTCCAGTATGCGGGATGGACTTGGTACAACAACCCGTTTTAAATCAGCATGCACCATATACTTGTCCTATGCACCCAGAAGTGGTAAAAGATGAACCGGGTTCTTGCCCCATTTGCGGAATGGATTTAGTGCCACTTACTCCTGATGTTAGTGAGGAATCAAAAGTCTATGACGATTTATGGCGCAAAATGAAAATAGCATTGCTGTTTACAGTTCCTATTTTTATCATTGCCATGTCCGATATGATTCCCAATAACCCTTTACTTAAAATTTTAGATTACGGTACTTGGAATTGGGTGCAATTTAGTTTGTCTATTCCTGTCGTTTTTTATGCGGCTTGGCTGTTTTTTAAACGTGCTTGGAAATCTATTGTTACTTGGAATCTCAATATGTTTACGCTTATTGGAATTGGTTCTGGGGTTGCTTTTTTGTTTAGTATTGTGGGTTTGTTGTTTCCAGAAATCTTTCCAGCAGCATTTAAGCATCATTCGGGACATGTAGGCTTGTATTTTGAAGCCACTACCGTGATTCTTACGTTAGTTTTGTTAGGACAATTGTTAGAAGCAAGAGCACACAGTCAAACCAGTGGTGCCATTAAAGAATTAATGAAATTAGCCCCTACAGAAGCCACTTTGGTACTTGATGGGAAAGACAAACGAATTGCTATTCATGATATTAAAAAAGGAGATGTGCTGCGTGTAAAACCAGGCGATAAAATCCCTGTAGATGGAAAGATAACAGAAGGAGCTACTACTATTGATGAATCGATGATTTCGGGAGAACCTATACCCGTTGATAAAAAAACAGATGACGATGTAATTGCAGGAACTATAAACGGAACCCAATCTTTCTTGATGGAAGCGGAAAAAGTAGGTTCGGAAACTTTGCTTTCGCAAATTGTTCAAATGGTCAATGATGCCAGTCGTTCCAGAGTGCCAATTCAAAAATTAGCGGATAGTATTGCCAAATATTTTGTACCAATAGTAGTTGGAGTTTCAATAATTACCTTTTTTGTTTGGGCACAATGGGGGCCAGAATCTGCTTTGGTTTACGGTTTTATCAATGCAATAGCCGTTTTAATTATTGCTTGTCCTTGTGCTTTGGGTTTGGCTACACCTATGTCCGTAATGGTGGGTGTGGGTAAGGGAGCGCAGTCGGGTATTTTGATAAAAAATGCCGAAGCCCTAGAAAACATGAATAAAGTTACGGTTTTGATTACCGATAAAACAGGAACAATCACTGAGGGAAAACCTTCGGTAGAGAAAATTGTTGTAAAAGAAGGCGATGAAAATGATGTTTTAGGCAAAATTGCTTCTGTCAATCAAAATAGCGAACACCCTTTGGCTACAGCCGTAGTTACTTTTGCGAAAGCAAAAAAAGCGACTTTATCCAAAGTAGAAAAATTCGAGTCGGTTACAGGAAAAGGAGTGACGGCTTTTATGGGTGAAGACAAAATTGCTTTAGGAAACAAAGCATTATTAGAAGAAGAAAAGATTCAAGATTTTTCGGCTTTAGAAAAAGAGGTGGTTGCCGAACAAAAACAGGGTAAAACGGTTTCTTACATTGCCATCAATGGTAAAGCAGTTGGATACATTGCGATAACTGATGCCATTAAAAAAAGCAGTTTTGATGCCATTCAGGAATTAAAAAAACAGGGCGTTGAGGTGATTATGATGACGGGAGATAATGAAAATACTGCCAAGGCTGTGGCTGATGAATTGCATTTGACTTCCTATAAAGCGGCTTGTTTACCTCAGGATAAATTAGCAGAAATTAAGCGTTTGCAAGCCAAAGGAGAAATTGTTGCGATGGCTGGTGATGGAATTAATGATGCCCCTGCTTTGGCTCAATCCGATATAGGAATTGCCATGGGAACTGGAACGGATGTAGCGATAGAAAGTGCTAAAATTACTTTGGTTAAAGGCGATTTACAAGGGATTGTAAAAGCAAAACACTTGAGTCATGCCGTGATGAAAAATATCAAACAAAATCTGTTTTTTGCCTTCCTATATAATGTATTGGGAGTGCCTATTGCTGCTGGGGTTTTGTATCCGTTTTTTGGACTATTATTATCGCCTATGATTGCGGCTTTAGCAATGAGCTTTAGTTCCGTCTCGGTAATTATGAATGCCTTGCGATTGCGAACTTTGAAAATATAAGGATTATGAAAAAAATACTCTACTTACTTTGTTTTTTTGTTATTGGTGCGTTTGTAAATGCTCAAGAAAAAAAAGCGACTCAAGATTACTATTATACTTGTGTTATGCATCCTGAAATTCATGAAGCGGCACCAGGCGATTGTCCTAAATGCGGAATGACATTGGTTAAAGCGAAAGAGAAGAAGGTGAAAAAAGAAGCGGTGAAAAAAACAGTGTCAGCAGTGCCAATGTCTAAAAAAACAGTTGCAACTAAAAAAGAAGCTGAGGTTGTTGCATCAACAGTTGCTGTAGATGTTCCAATAGAAAAGACGATTGTGAAAGCAGAAGTTTTGCCTAAAACCATTTCGAAAACCGTGCGGTACGATTTATTTGTTCGTGATACTATGGTTATGTTTGGAGGGAAGCCCAAACATGCTATAGCGGTTAACGGACAAATTCCAATGCCAACTTTGACTTTTACAGAAGGTGATACAGCCGAAATTTATGTTCATAATAAATTAAAAATGGGAACTTCTTTGCATTGGCACGGTTTGTATGTGCCCAATAAGGAAGATGGGGTTCCGTATTTAACCCAAATGCCTATTGCACCGGGAACTACACATAAATATACTTTTCCGATAATTCAAAATGGGACGCATTGGTATCATAGCCATTCTGGAATGCAGGAACAAATAGGAATGTATGGTGCATTGATTTTAAATAAAAAACGAGAGGATAAAACCTTTAGAAAAGGGATTGATGATATTCCACAAGTTCCAATTATTTTGAGCGAATGGACGAATTATAATCCAGATAATGTGCATAGAATGTTGCACAATGCTTCGGATTGGTTTGCTATTAAAAAAGGAACAACTCAAAGTTATGCAGAAGCAATAAAAGAAGGGCATTTTAAAACCAAATTCAATAACGAATGGAAGCGAATGTTGGCTATGGATGTGAGCGATGTTTATTATGATAAATTCTTAATCAACGGACAGAATGAAAGCCAATTGTCTCAATTTAAAGCAGGCGATAAAGTGCGTTTGCGAATTTCGAATGGAGGTGCTTCCTCTTATTTTTGGTTGACGTATGCGGGTGGAAAAATGACAGTAGTGGCTAATGACGGAAATGACGTAGAGCCTGTTGAAGTGGATCGATTGATTATTGGAGTTTCTGAAACCTATGATGTTATTGTAATAATTCCCGAAAAAAATACTTCCTATGCTTTTTTAGCAACACCAGAAGACAGAACCAAATCAGCTTCTATTTATATTGGAGAAGGAATTAAGAAAGCAGCGACTCCTTTGCCTAAATTAAAGTATTTTGAAGGTATGAAGATGATGAATGAGATGATGAATGTGGATGGAACGATGAATGATATGGGGATGAAAATGAGTCTGCAAAAAATGGATATGAATTCTGTTATGTATCCCGAATCCTCCCCCAGCCCCTCCAAAGGAGGTGAGGAAATGAGTAAAATGAAGATGAATCATTCAGGGCACAGCATGGGCGCAAAAAAAACTGATATTGTAACTTTGAATTATGCAATGTTAAAATCTCCAACAATAACAACACTTCCTAAAGATACTCCAGTACGTGAATTGCGTTTTGAATTGACTGGAAATATGAATCGTTATGTGTGGAGTATGGACAATGTGGTACTTTCTGAAACCGATAAGATCTTGATTAAAAAAGGAGAAAATGTTAGGATTACTTTGTATAACAATTCGATGATGCGCCACCCGATGCATTTGCATGGTCATGATTTTAGAGTGCTGAACGGTCAAGGTGAGTACGCGCCTCTAAAAAATGTTTTGGATATTATGCCAATGGAAACCGATACAATAGAATTCGCAGCCAATGCAGATGGAGATTGGTTTTTTCATTGTCATATTTTGTATCACATGATGGCGGGGATGAATAGGGTTTTTAGTTATGAAAATTCAGCGCCAAATCCGCTAATACCGAACAAAGAAGAAGCATACAAAAAACTACAAGCTGAAAGTAATACACTTCATTTTATGGCAGAAAATGATTTTGCGACCAATGGAAATGACGGTAAAGCCATGTTGCAAAATACCAGATGGAGTTTTGGGACTGAATGGCGATTGGGCTATATGGACGAGCACGGTTACGAATCAGAAACGCATGTGGGAAGATACATTGGACGAAATCAATGGTTGATGCCTTTTGTTGGTTTTGATGCGCGATACCGAAAATTAGGTCATGGAGAAGTGGAGCAGAATTTATTTGGGCAAACAAGTACTAAGGATAAACGCCTTCAGTTTAGTTTAGGGGTAAATTATACGTTACCACTTTTGGTTATTGCACAAGCAGAAGTTTATCATGATGGAAATGTACGTTTCCAATTAATGCGTGAAGATATTCCTCTTTCAAAACGTTTGCGAATGGCTTTTATAGTCAATACTGATAAAGAATATATGGCTGGATTAAAGTACATAGTGGGGAAAAATATGGGAATTACAACCCATTATGATAGTGATATGGGAGTTGGTTTTGGATTGAATTTTAATTATTAAAAGTAATCCTTATTAGTATTTTGTATTTTTGATGAAAAAGAATTAAGATGTTGCAACTTTCTGAAATTTGGATTTATCCTGTAAAATCATTGGCTGGTATTCGTTTGCAAGAATCCAAAGTCACTCAAAGAGGTTTGGAGTTTGACAGACGTTGGATGTTAGTTGATGAAAAAGGAGTTTTTATAAGCCAAAGAGAATATCCCCAATTAGCTTTGTTTTATCCTAAAATAGAGGAAGCTTTTATGCGTATTTCCTATGCAGATGTTTCTAAAGGAAGTGTGCGCTTTTCGCTTTCGCAAAAGAATAATAATCTTCCCTTTGATGTTATGGTTTGGGAAGATAAGGTAACGGCTGTTGAGGTTGATGCCGAAATTTCAACTTGGTTTTCGGGGATTCTAGGTACTAGCGTTCGATTGGTATTTATGCCAGAAGATAGTTGTCGCCAAGTAGATTCGGATTATGCGGTTTCTTCAGAAGATATTACTTCGTTTTCGGATGGATTTCCGTATCTAATTATTGGACAATCGTCTTTAGATGATTTGAATTCCCGATTAGCAAATCCAATTTCCATAAAACGCTTTCGACCTAATTTGGTTTTTACAGGCGGAATTGCTTATGAAGAAGAAAGTTGGAAGGAATTTACAATTGGAGAACTATTGTTTTACGGAGTAAAAAATTGTGGGCGTTGCATTATCACAACCATTGATCCTGAAAAAGGAAAATTTTCTGGGAAAGATCCTTTGTTGACTTTGACTAAATATAAAATGCGAGGAAATAAAGTGATTTTTGGGCAAAATGTGATCGTACAACAAGAAGGCTATGTGAAAATAGGTACTATTGTTAATGTACAAAAAAAGAACCCAATCTAACAATTGTTGTTAGGTTGGGTTCTTTTATTTGGTTAATGCTCAATCCCAGCTAGTACCATTTTTATTTCGCTTAGACCAATTGGTTTAATTAAATAATTACTGTTTAAGTTGTATTTTTTAGCTTGTATTTTATCTTCTTCGCTATCTGAACTCGTTAAAATATAAATGTGAACTTTAGATTCGATGGGGATTTTTGTAAAGTTTTCTAGAAATTGCCATCCATCCCAAACAGGCATGTTTAAATCTAATAAGATAATTTTAGGTAGTTTTTGACTAGAAATAAAAATAGCTTTCAATTTGTCATAGGCCTCTTTTCCATTCTTATAAACCATAATGCTTTCGACTAAGCCCGAAAGTTCAAGATATTTTTTTGTAATAAATAAATGAGTCGGATCATCTTCGACGATGCATGCAATATCAATTTTTTTCATATTCTAAATATATTTTAAAAGTAGTACCAATATTTACCTCACTTTCGACTTCGATTTTTCCATTCATCGATTCGATTTGGTTTTTGGTTATAAATAAACCAATACCTCTAGAATCTTCATGTTGATGAAAAGTTTTGTACATGCCAAAAAGTTTGTTTCCGTGTTTTTTTAAATCAATGCCTAAACCGTTGTCTGTAAATTTTAAAACAACATATTTGTTTGTTGTATCAGTTTGTATTTTTAAATAGCTATCTCTTTCTTTAGAACTGTATTTTATAGCATTTGTTATAAAATTCATAATGACACTATCTAAGTAGGCTGGAATTGCTTTAACAGTTGTTTTTGAGTTGACTTCATTTATAATGCTTACATTTTCTTTATTAGCCAGCGTCATTAGGCTGTTAATATTGTTTTCGATGATAGGTTTTAGTAAAACCGTTTCTAGTTTTTCTTTAGTAGATAAATTGATTTGAACTACTTCGGTTAAGTGTTTTATTGTTTCTGAAAGGTTTACGGAGGATTTTTTTAGATAATCAAAAAAATCGGTTTGACTAAAATCAGGAAATTCAGATTCGATTAATTCAATTAGAGAACTAATACCTGCTGAATGAGAGCGCAAATTATGCGAAACGATGTAAGCAAAGTTTTTTAATCGTTCGTTTTGCGATTCAGCAATTGCAAGTAGTGCTAGTGTTTCTTGTTCTGCTTTTTTTATTGCAGTGATATCAATAGCCATTCCTAAGAATCCCGTAATAGTATCTTTTTGCTTAATTGCTGTTACAGAAAGCAAAACAGGAAAGGTGCTGCCATCTTTTCTTTTAAAAGTCCATTCTTGGGTTTCTGCTTTTCCTTTTTTTGCATTCTGAAGAAAAACATCAAAGCCTTCGATTTTTTCGGTAGTTTCTTCAAAATGTTTTTGAGCAACAGATTCAACTTCTTCTTCAATATGAATAAGTTGAGGTGTTTTTTTGTTGATTAATTCTTCTGCATCATAACCTAATAATAATTCGGCTCCTTCGTTAAAAGTGGTAATAATTCCATTTTTATTTGTTCCAATAATAGCTACTTGAGTACTAGCGTCTAAAATGGCTTGATTGTAAGCGATGGTGTTTGCTAATTGAAGTTCAAAAGTTTTTTGAGATGTAATATCAATAATTTGAGAAATAAAATAAAGGGTTTTTCCGTTTTCGTCTCTTACCATAGATACACCTAGAATCACATAGACGATTTCTCCGTTTTTGTGAAAATAACGTTTTTCCATAGTGTAACTGTCTCTTTTTCCTTTAATTAGTTCTTCAAGGAGTTTTAAATCGGCTTCTAAATCGGTAGGATACGTGATGTCTTGAAAAGTGAGTTTAAGTAGTTCTTTTTCAGTGTAACCTAATATCTTACAAAGCTTTTTGTTGACTTTTAACCATTTCCCTTTGTCGTTAAGCAATGCCATTCCTATGGCTGCTTGTTCAAAATTAGCTCTAAAAGCTTCTTCGTTAATGCGAAGTTGTTCTTCGGTATTTTTTCTTTCGGTAATGTCCAAATGAGTTCCGTACATCATTAAAGGCTTGCCATCCTCTGTCCAACTGAATACTTTTCCTTTATCTAGTACCCAGATCCAGGAACCATTTTTGTGTTTTATTCGAACTTCATTTTCATAATATTCTGTTTTTCTTTCAAAACAATCCTTTAGTCTTTTGTCTGTTTCTTTTAAATCATCAGAATGTACATTTTTTCTCCAGATCATATTGTTTAATGGTCCAAGTTCATTTAATGTATATCCTATTATTTCTGCCCAACGTTCATTATAAATGGTTTTGCCTGTTTGTATATTCCATTCCCAAGTACCTACATTTGTTCCTTCAAGAACAGCTTTGTAACGGAATTTATCATCTACCATTTCTTGAATAGGTCTGCCTTCAGGAACAACATAAACAACATTGTTGTCCTGGTCAAAAACAGGGCGCATACTAAAAAGTATGGTTACTGGATTTTGATTTGCAACCCATATTACTACTTCATATGTTATTTCTTCTCCTTTTAATACTTTGTTGAAATTTTCTTTTAATTCTTTTTGGGTTTGTTTTGAAATTTGCCACCAGTAACAATCCCAAAAAGGTTTTCCTATTACATCTTCCTGTTTAATGCCAGCTGTTTTAATGGATGTTTCGTTAGCTTCAGTTAAAACTCCTTTGGTATCTAGTAGTCCAATAAATGAAAATGTTGAGTTGAAAATTCCTTGAAATTTTTGTTCAGAATCTTTAAGTTTTGTGATGTCTTGGAAGGTTCCAAAAAGTTTTGTGATTTTTCCATTTTCTTTCCATACTTTTCCTGAAGAGCGAACCCATTTAAAGTTGTTTTTTGCAGTTATAAAACGACATTGAACATCAAAGGCTTCTCCTTTACTAATGGCATTTTCAATAGCATTTGTAATGATGTGTCTGTCGTCAGGATGGTAAAAATCAATTGCTTTAGATTTATCAAAAACTAAATCATTGGCTACTTCGTGAATTTGGTAGACTTCATCTGTCCAAAAAACACTCCCTGTAGTTATATTAAATTCCCATGCTCCAATTTTATTGATACGTTGACTTTCGTTAAATAAAAGAGAGGTCTTTTCTAATTCTTTGTTTTGCGCTTCTAGTTCAAATGTTTTTCTACGAAGTTGTAGTAGTTTGATTACTTGTTTAGAAAGTAGCTTTAAAGAGTCAATTTGTTTTTTAGAAAGTTTTTTTGGATGGTCATCAATTACGCAAATTGTGCCTAATGGGTAACCATTTTCAGTGATTAATGGCATTCCTGCATAAAATATCACTTTTGGGTAACCAGTGACTAATGGGTTATCGTGAAAACGATCGTCTTGAGTAGCGTCTTCAATGACAAAAATATCTTCAGGTGTATTAATCGCATGAGCACAAAAAGCTAACTCTTTTGGTGTTTCACGTTCTTTTAAACCGTGATGAGATAAAAACCACTGTTTTTCATTGGTCACTAAACTGATTAATGAAATTTTAGTGTCGCAAATTTGCGCTGCCATTTGAGTTAAGAAATCGTAATCTTCGCTTTCTAACTCGCCTATTATTTTATAAGAGTCTAACTCAGAGATTCTTTTCTCTTCGTTTTTTGGGATAGTAGGTTGTTGCATTCTTGTGTCGGTTTGAGAATCAGTCTGTTAATTTGGGTTTAAAAACATGGGGACTGATTGCTATGTTTTATAAATATATTAGTATTGTTTTTAATAACAAAATTTATTTTTATTCAGAATCAAATTAGAAGATAACACTATTTTTTTGTGTAAGGATTTGGTTTAAAAAAAAATAGCTCGTTTTGTTTAATAAACGAGTTGATTTAGATTCTAGTTTTTTTTGAAATTTAAAATCTAGCAGTTGTTTTTTCTTATAAATTAGAAGGGTTGATTTTAATTGCAATAATCAATGTGTAATAGCAATACTAATCTTTACTTTCGGCATCTTGAACTCCTTGAAATTCAATAAATAAAAAAGCTTGGTTGGCTTGTGAAAATTTTATAATTTTGCAACCCAATTTTATTATGTAAATTAAAGAAGAAGATGGATATTAAAAGAGTAGCAATTGATGCTGTAACTGAAACCATTGTAATGACTGTGGTACACATGGATTACAAAGGACAAGTAGCCAAAAGAATCAACGAAAAAATGCCTTTAGCGCAAGTAAAAGGATTTAGAAAAGGGGCTGTGCCTAAAGAATTAGTTGAAAAACAATACGGAAGAGAAATCAAGCAAGAGGAGATTAAGAAAGTAGTTGACTTGGCTTTAGAGCGTTATATTCAATCTGAAAGATTAAATCTTCTTGGAACTCCACTTCCTAAAGGAACTGAAAACTTGGATTGGTCTGCTGAAGAATTAGTATTCGAATTTGAAATTGGTTTAGTTCCAAGTTTCGAATTGGATTTAGATGCTAAAAACGAAATTGTAAAATATGTAGTTACTGCTGATGATAAATTAATCGACGGTCAAGTAGCTCGCATCCAAAAACAATTTGGTAATGCAATTCCTCAGGAAGCTGTTGAAGCAACTTCTGATATTAAAGGAGTTTTTACAAATGAAGCAGAAGGAATTGGTAACACAACTACTATTACTTTAGATATTTTTAAAGATAAAGCTACTGCTGATAAATTCATTGGTAAAAAAGTAGGTGATGTTGTTACTGTAAACACAAGTGGTTTATTTGAAGACGATCACCAATTAATGGATTACTTAAAAGTAGGTCACGATAACGTTCACGGTCTTGCTATTGATGTAGATTTTACTATCGAAGCAATTACTGTTTCTGAGCCAGCTGAATTGAACCAAGAATTGTTCGATAAATTGTTCGGAGAAGGAAATGTAGCTTCTTTAGAAGATTTGAAAGCAAAAATCAAAGAAGATGCTGAATCTCAATTTGCTCAACAAGCAGATCAAAAATTATTAGGAGATGTTACTGAATTCTTGATCGAAAGCACAAAATTCGATTTGCCATCAGAATTTCTTAAAAAATGGTTGCAAACTGTAGGGGAGAAAAAATTGTCTCCAGAAGAAGCTGAAGTTGAATATGCTCGTTCTGAAAAAGGATTGCGTTTTCAATTAATTGAAGGAAAAGCATTGGCTCAAAATGATATCAAAATCACTTTTGAAGACTTAAAAACTTTTACAGCTAAAAACATCCGTCAACAAATGGCGCAATTCGGGCAAACAAATCCTACTGACGAAGAAGTTCAAGGAATTGTAGCTAGAGTTTTGTCTAACCAAGACGAAGTAAAAAGACTTTCTGATCAAGTAGTTGCTGAAAAATTATTGGAATTGTTCAAAGAAAAAGCAAATCCAACAACTAAAGAAGTGACTTATGATGAATTTATTGCTGCTTCTTACGGAGAATAAATGTTAGTCTATAAAGTCGAAAGTTTTAAAGTCGAAAGTCAAAAAATATGATTTTATTACAAAGGCTAAATAATAAAAAATAGTTATATTTGAGCGTCAAAAGAATGTTTTTTGGCGCTCTTTTGTTTAAAAAGTTTCAGGTTTCAAGTATAAGAGCTTGAAACCTGAAACTTTTTAAAGGTACAAAGAAGACAAATTGGCATCATTTACAGAAAGGTATGAACTTTGCTTTAAGAGGTTATATGACTTTCGGACTTTAGACTTTCAAACTTTTAAACATAAAAAAATGAACTACGGTAAAGAATTTAAAAAATTTGCTACAAAGCACCAAGGAGTAAATGCCATGTATTACGACAAAATCGTAGCAGCGATGAATCCAACTAATATGACCCCATACATTATTGAAGAACGTCAATTGAATATTTCTCAATTGGATGTTTTCTCTCGTTTGATGATGGACCGTATTATTTTCTTAGGAACAGGAATTGACGACCAAATTGCAAATATCGTTCAAGCACAATTGCTTTTCTTAGAAAGTGCAGATGCTTCTAAGGATATTCAAATTTATTTGAACTCTCCTGGAGGAAGTGTTTATGCAGGATTAGGAATTTATGACACCATGCAATACATCAAACCTGATGTCGCTACAATTTGTACAGGAATGGCAGCTTCTATGGGAGCAGTATTGTTGTGTGCTGGTGCAGCAGGAAAACGTTCTGCTTTGCCACATTCAAGAGTAATGATTCACCAACCATCAGGAGGAGCGCAAGGTGTTGCTACTGATATGGAAATTAACTTACGTGAAATGTTGAAACTGAAAGATGAGTTGTATAATATTATTTCACACCACTCAGGACAAACTTTTGAAAAAGTACATGCCGATTCAGAGCGTGATTACTGGATGAAAGCTGATGAAGCAAAACAGTACGGAATGATTGATGAGGTTTTAATAAGAGGATAAAAATAGTAGTCGAAAGTCAAAAGTCTTAAAGTGGCAAGTTTTGCTGACTTTATGACTTTTGACTTTACGACTTTAGACTAAAAGGAATGGCAAAAGTAATATTAGAGTGTTCGTTTTGTGGAAGAAAAAAGCCAGAAACCAGTTTATTGATTGCTGGAATTAATGCGCACATTTGCGACAGATGTATCGAACAAGCTCATGGAATTGTTTTAGAAGAATTAAAATCAGCAGGAAGTTCAAAAATTGTTGGCGATTTGATTTTGCAAAAGCCAAAAGAAATTAGAGCTTTTCTAGATCAATATGTTATCGGACAAGACCAAACAAAAAAAGTAATGTCGGTGGCGGTTTACAATCACTACAAACGTTTGATGCAACAGCAATTAGACGATGAAGTAGAGATTGAAAAAAGTAACATCATTATGGTGGGGCAAACTGGAACAGGAAAAACATTAGTAGCAAAAACGATTGCTAAAATGCTAGATGTTCCTTTGGCGATTGTTGATGCAACTGTTTTAACCGAAGCCGGTTATGTGGGAGAAGATGTAGAGAGTATTTTAACACGTCTTTTGCAGGCTGCTGATTATGATGTGGCCAAAGCGGAAAGAGGAATTGTATTTATTGACGAAATAGACAAAATTGCCCGTAAAAGCGATAATCCATCAATCACTCGCGATGTTTCAGGGGAAGGAGTGCAACAGGCTTTGTTGAAATTATTAGAGGGAACTGTTGTAAACGTACCACCAAAAGGAGGACGTAAACACCCGGATCAGAAATTTGTAGAAGTCAACACTCAAAACATCCTGTTTATTGCAGGTGGTGCTTTTGATGGTATCGAAAGAATTATTTCTAAACGATTGAATCGTCAAGCAGTTGGATATTCTACTTCTAAAAATGAAGATAATATTGATAAGGAAAATTTATTGCAATATATCATTCCAAAAGACATCAAAGATTTTGGATTGATTCCAGAGATTATTGGTCGTTTGCCAGTGTTAACGCACATGGATCCTTTGGATAGAGAAACTTTACGTTCTATTTTAACGCAGCCTAAAAATGCGTTAATCAAACAATATCAAAAGCTATTCTTAATGGATGACGTAGAATTTACGATTACCAATGAGGCGTTGGATTTTATTGTAGACAAAGCTTTAGAGTACAAATTAGGAGCTCGTGGATTGCGTTCGCTTTGTGAAGCGATCCTAACCGATGCGATGTACGAATTGCCAAGTTCTGAGGATAAAGTATTAGAAATTGATAAAGATTATGCTCAGGAAACTTTAAATAAAAATTTGTTGAAGCGTTTGGAAATTGCCTCTTAGTTTTAAGTTCAACAAAAGATTAATAAAGCTCAGAAACACCTGTTTTTTGAGCTTTTTTTAAGTTATAGGATTTAAAGTAGTGTTTTTAAGAACTTTAAGAAGTCTTAAAGACTTTGGTTTAGAAAAAAATAATACATTTGTATTGTATAACAAAATCTTAATTGAAAATAAAATGAGTACCACCGAAATAAAATTGTACGATATTTTCAGAAAAGACCTTAAACTGTCTGATGAAAAGGCAAAGATTTTTGCAGAAATAGTGCAAGAGACAGTTATTAATGAAGTGAGACATCAACAAACAGAATTTAAAAGTCAAAACAAAGAAGATTTATTAAAACTAGAAATGCAATTGGCTTCTAAGATAGAACAATTGAATGTTAAAATAGAATCTACAAAAGTAGATTTGGTTAAATGGTTTGTGGGTTTGTTTTTTGCCCTAGCCTTGATGATTATAGGTTTGTACATCAAAAAATAAGTCAAATTTCTCTGAAACAATAAAGCTCAAAAACAGGTATTTTTGAGCTTTATTTTTATTAGCTTGATTTTAGGTTTCCAAATAATGTAATTGCAACCAACGGGTTATTTATAATCCTAAATCAATGAAATTCCATTTTGATATTCTGGTCTTAATCCTTCGACAGCATATTTTTTTAATTCGTATTCTAAATGCTCCTTCATAAAATCTTCTCCAAATTCTTCATATATTTTAAAGAATTTCATTGCAATAATATCCAAACTATTGGCTGGAATATGTTCGTTTCTTTTTGTGCTTTCATTTCTGAAAGAGGTACATATTAATCGATATATTTCTATAATTTTATCATCACTAGTTTTTTCGGTTGGTGCGGTATTGTTGTGTTTACTGATATTTCTGACACTATTTACTAAACCCGCATTTAGCTTATTTTCAAATGATTCTGGTACTTCAGGTTTCTTGTTTAAAACATAATAAGTAAAATAAAAGACGGGGTGTAATAGCGTCATAAAAGTTCTTATCAAAACAATCAATGAGTATCTGTAAAACCAACTTTTGTTTTTATTTTCTTTTAATGTGTGTTTTTGGCTAATGGATAACTCTTTGGCAAGTGGGCCGATAAAATTAGATATGATTCCAATACCTAAATAAATAAAAAATATCATCATATAAACTTTATTATAATTGAAATTATAACTAAAATAATCATTGCAACGTTTGATTTTTCATTGAAATCTCGGCTTCTCAACTCAAACGTAATACTCAAAATGTTTTCACGAAACATTGCCTTTCTTTAATTCTATCTCCCCAAATGCTGACGCATATTCTTTAGGGATTTTGATTGTCTGTTTCTATAATGTCTTGTTTTTGCCATTGCCCGTATTTATTCATTCCGGTCTGTAAGTGCAGAAGTTCGGTTAGCTTTGCTACGATATTTATAATTTATTTATTTTGGTAAATTTTATAGGGTTTGATTAATTGCATGTAAATGATGATTGTTTTTGTTGAGATTTGACAACTTTTTAAAAGTTATCAAATCTGATATGAGGATTTTATACATAATCCAGAATTAAAGTTGCCTTAGAATTCATTGCAGTTGCTAGTGTTAGAATGGTATTATATCCAAGTCAATTTGATCATCAGACTCTCTAACACTTATGCAAAGACGTGAATATTTATGTACACTATCATACAGCTTATAATGCTTTATTTTGTCATCTTCTTCCCAGGATGGTATTTCAATCTTGATACGCATCGGTTCGATAGAATTATCCTTTGCCGACAACAGCATTTGCTCAAAGAATTCATGAAAATTGGTTTTATTTGGCATAGCAACAGTTACTGTTTCTGAATGCAAATGAGGCAAGAAAAGATCTGCATCGAAATATAAACAAGAGTCAATTAATTTATCTAAAATGATTTTATTGTTATTATTAGTTTTTTTCATTTTGTTCTCGTTTTATTCCCAACCCAAAGTTTCCATTATCTTTTTTCGATATTTTGTGACTATTTGTTTTGGTGTATTGCGGATGTATTCTTCGGCTAAAGCACTTTCAGAGTCTTTTAAATTCTGTAGATATTCGATTCTATCGTTTGGGTCAATTGTTTTGATAACAACTTTTTCTTCATTTCTTATCTCCCAATTTTCAGGAAGATTTGTCCAAATTACGGCATCATAATCAGTGGTTTGAATCCAGTTTTTAATGTTGTCTTTTTCTTTAATTGCAAAATTTGGTGGAAAAAATTCATCTTTAGATTTGTTATAAGAACCAATGTTTTCTTTCACAGTTCCTTCACGTTTTTTAAGATTTAAAACAGCCAAATCAAGACTGTCAAAACTAGAAACTGAATACAAAGTTGGAACTTCTGTGCCGTTTGGCGTAATAACCAATGTCAATCTTCCATCTTTAGAAATTCTAGCAAACTCAATGGGTAAAACGGGGCCGTTTTCTTTCCAGCCTATATTGGTGTCAAATTTTAAATCTTTGGGTTGCCAAATCAAGGAACCCCAACCGAGGATTGCTATTTTCATCTAACTATAAATATAAATTCCTATTCCAGTTAAAGCAAAAAGAAACCCTAACGCAAGAGAATAAAATTGTATGTCATAATATAGCCAAGTCTGTTCTCCTATTTTTTCGGTTAATTCAGAAACTTCATTTGGCGTTTTTTCTTTCTTATAATATTTAGCAGTTTGTCGAAAATCATTCAGTCTATTATTAGTAAATAAAGCATAAAAAATCAAAGACAAAATGATGAATGATGTTGAAATAGTTAACAAGACAATTGATGGACAAGACAAATCATTTCTTTTATTAATCCATAAGTCTAAACTAAAACCTAAAATTGCAGAACTGAATAGAAAATAAATATTGGCACTGTAGCCTAGTTGTTCTCTTTGAATATCACGCCATTTTATATTTCTTTTTTTGGAATTTTTTATGTGTTTTTTGTTCATTAAGTTTACTTTTTTCCAATTAATTTTTGATACCATTTCAGGTTTTTTTGCCTTTCGATTTCAATTTCGTTTTTTCTATTAATATCTTCTAAAATATTTTGTTTTGTTTTAAGTTCAATTATTTCATTTTCAAAATTGGAAATTTTATCTTCAAGTTTAATGTTTTCTTTATTTAAAAGATTTATTTCTAATACTTTAGTTTCTTTTATCTTTTTTAGTTCATTTTTCTTGTTTTCTAAATCTTGTATTTCTGTCTTATATGTTAAATTTTCAGACTTATATTTTTCGTTTTCAGTCTTCAATTGTACAATTTCGTCATTAAGTTTTTTTGTTTTGTTTAATTCATTTTCAACAAGTTTTTCATAATCACGAGTTTTCTCTAACAAAATTTTTAATCCTCTGTTTTGTTCTTCTATTTTGTTTTTAAATTCAATGTTCTGATTTTCAATTACCAATAGTTTTGCTTTAATCTCTTTTTCTTCTGATTTTACTCCTTGATAATCGGTAAATAGAAGTTCTTGTTTTGATTTGTATGAAACAAACTTATTGGCAGTTGTTACAAAATATTTTTTAAATATTTCTGTTTCAATGTCATTTCTGAATTTTAATGCTTTAATAAAATTGTTATACGCTTCGTTAAAATTTAATGACTTAATATCTTCACGAATTCTTCTATAAAAATAATCAGCTTTACCTGAATTTAATTCTTGAACAATTAGTGTACTTGGTGTTTCTGTTTTAGCAAATTCAATGACTTTATTGTTTGTACTTATTTTATTTCTTGGAATTTGTGATTTTAACACAAGTCCACTCATTGAAGTGCAACGACTTAAAGCGACATAAACTTGACCATCTTCAAATGCAGAACCTAAATCAGCATAAACTCGTTCAAAAGTCAAACCTTGACTTTTATGTACAGTTATAGCCCAAGCCAATCTTAATGGATATTGTGTAAAAGTTCCAATTGTTGTTTCCTCAATTTTACGCTTTTCTTTATTCCAGACATATTGGATATTATTCCAAGATGTTTTTTCTATTTGAAACTTATTTTCATCCGAAAATTGTACAATAATTTTATCGTCCTCAAGTGATGAAATTTTTCCAATTTTCCCATTAAAATATCTTTTTATTCCACCCGAATCATTTTTCAAAATCATCACTTGCGCACCAATTTTCAAATGTAAATTCTGTTCGGTTGGTAATATAAAATTACCTTTTTTGTCTTTTGGAAATGTTCCTGTAACTTCTCCCTCAAAAATTTTAGTTTCACTTTTTAATTCATCTAGTTTTGTTGTATTAGTTTGATTTACCTGGGCGTTTGTTGTTGAAAGAATTATATGGTTGTCAATTCCATTAGTTGAAAAAGTTGGATTGTATTTTTTGTTTAAATCGTTAAGTTCAAGTTCATTTATTTGATTTACTCTTATTTTGTTTAATAAATCAATAAAGTCTTGCTCTTTTTGGCGGTATATTTTTTTAAGTTCTATATAAATCGGTTTGTTTTCAGCAACAATCTTTGAGCTAAAAAAGAAAGGGCTTTTATAATAATTTTTTAGAATTTCCCATTGAGCAAAATCTGCAATAGGCGGAAGCTGAAAAGTGTCTCCAATTAAAATTACTTGTACTCCACCAAATGGTAAAAATGGTTTTTTTCTAAAAACTCTTAATATTTTATCAATAACATCAAGCGTATCGCAACGCACCATTGAAATTTCATCAATAATTAGTAGTTCGAGTTGCTCGATAATTATCTTTTTCTCTTCTCTGTACTTAAAAGTGCTGTAAATTGTAGTGTTATCTAAATCTCCAAGTTCTTTACTTGTTCTTAATCTTTTATCATTTACTACAAAGGGACCAAAAGGTAAGTGAAAAAAAGAATGAATTGTTTGTCCTCCAGCATTTATTGCAGCGACTCCAGTAGGAGCTAATATTACAGTATTTTTAGATGTATTACTTTTTAATGACTTTAGAAAAGTTGTTTTTCCAGTTCCTGCTTTTCCAGTTAAATAAACGAGTTTATCAGTATGCTTAACAAATTCAGAAGCATAATTAAATTCTATGTTATCTTTATCTAATTCAATATTGTCGATTGTAGCCATTTTTAAATTCAAGATTGTATTATAAAAATCTAAGTAAACTTAAATTCCAAAGTTTCTAAATTCACAATTTTTTTAAGTAATCATTGTGCATTTTTTTGTGATTTCTTAAGCGATTGTATGTGTGTTTTTCAAATATTGTCTCAACTGTCAATTGTGAATTAGATTTCTTATATGGAAATCGACATCCTAGATACGCAATAAACGTCCTGTATGGATAGCGAATTGCATTCTGTGTCCACTCCAATAAGACGCTAAACAAATCTAAGTACAATTATTATAACAAACTATTTTTCAAGCAAAAAGCTATAAATTTTTGTAAGTATCGCTTTTCTGCTTGTATTGTCTGTTCAACTGTATGGGTACAGAATGTAATTCTACGCTATCCACAAAAGGGTATTTATTGAACATCAGCGCAATCGGATTAATGATAGTAAGCTACATTTTTACTTTCTTTTAAAATGAAGTTCATCAGTTGAATTAGTATTATCAATCTTGTACAAGATTAACTCATCTTTGGTTAAAATAAATTTATTGGTTTCTTTTAAAACTTCTGTTGTTGGGTCATAAAATTTTATAAAATCGCCATCAATTTTATAGCTATAATTATCTATGTAACCTTCTTCGTTTATAATGCAAGCATTTGTCTGAAATTCATAGGTTAAACAGGAGAAATCATCACCACAAGACTTACTTACTTCGGTGACTCCATTGTCAACTCGCTTATAATTCCACCATTTACCAACGATAAGACTAGATGTGGATGATTCGTCCTTACTGTCAGAGCTACAACCTGTAGTTAATGAGAATGCCCCGATAAATAGTAATACTAATGTTCTTTTGAATTTTACTGTTTGTTTCATTTTATAGTTTTTTTTGTTTCTTACTCATAAGGCTTTTCAGTTACGCCTCGTTTTTTTATTGGTTTCTGAACTCCAATTCTTAGTAATCATTAATTTTATTACAAGAATAAAATGTATTATTGCAGTCTATCTGCAATTTTTATTATGCCATCAAATTTAAACGCTCTACTTCGCTATAAAACGATTGACGAATGTCTTTCGAACTCTTTTTTAGAATGCACTATCGAAGTTCTAATTTCAAAATGTAACGAGGTTTTATCTGAACAACAAAGCAATGAAACCAGTGTTTCTGAGAGAACCATTCGAAATGATATTCGTATTCTTCGCAGTGATGCTTTAGGATTTAATGCGCCTATAATTGTAAAAAATGGAGTGTACAGTTATGAAGTTTCGGGTTTCTCCATTTTCTCAAGACCAGTGAAAGAAATGGAACTTTTGATAGACATACAAACGCTGCTAGTTGAAGAATTTGATAATATACAAAACCCAAATCTTTCCCATCTTATTGTCGCACTTGCAGAATTGACAAAGGAAAAAGTTCCACAAAAATGTGCTCCTCCTAATTATCATATTTTTGCTAAGAAAATATTGAATCCAAATGCTAAAATAACCTATAGCCGAGCACTTAGTGACTATATTTATAAGGAATACCATCGTAAAATGTTTCCTAAAAAGAAATTCTTATTCTTTACCATACAACAAAAGCCACTATTGCCTGAATGGCATTTTATTTTTGATGCAATTTGTAGAAACGTTCCTAAGACTGAAGTGTAAATGCAGATTAGTTTTTGAAGCGTTTGGAAATTGTTTCGTAAATTTTTGGTTAATAGAATTTCAAACCCTACAGGTTTTTTAAACCTGTAGGGTTTTCTGTTTTTTCCTGTTTGTGAAAAAACATTCGATATTTTTTTTTATCTACAATAGATTGTCGATTTTTGTCGCTTCTAAAATCAATACAGACTAAAAATGGCAATTGAGGATAAAGAGATTATTTTATTAAAAGTTTCTGGGCAAGATAAACTCGGAGTAACTGCTGGATTAACATCAGTGTTGGCGAACTATAATGCCATTGTTTTAGATATTGGTCAAGCCGATATTCATGACACACTTTCATTAGGGATTTTGTTCGAAATTGAAGCAGGTTCTTCTTCAGCACCAGTTTTAAAAGACTTGTTGTTCAAAGCCTATGAATTAGGAATTAAAGTAAAGTTTATTCCAATTACCATTGCTGATTATGAAAGTTGGGTAAAAGCACAGTCTAAACAACGTTATATCATTAATATTTTAGGCGAAACATTAGCTGCGTCTCAATTGGCTGCAGTAACTAAAATAATGTCCGACCAAAATTTAAATATTGATTCCATTAAAAGATTAACAGGAAGAACTTCTATCGTAGAAACAGAAGTATATCCTCGTTCTTGCGTACAACTATCTGTATCCGGAGATATTGTAGATAAGACTGTAATGACTGCTAGTTTTATGCTTATTTCTAGAACTTTAGACGTTGATATTTCTTTCCAAGAAGATAATATTTATAGAAGAAACCGTCGTTTGGTATGTTTTGATATGGATTCTACTTTAATCCAAACCGAAGTAATTGATGAATTGGCTGAATTGGCAGGTGTTGGAGAAGAGGTAAGAGCCATTACCGAATCAGCAATGAACGGTGAGATTGATTTTAGCGAAAGCTTCAAAAAACGTATGGCTTTGCTAGAAGGATTGAGCGAAGATGTGTTGCATAATGTAGCTATCAATTTGCCAATTACCAAAGGAGCGCATCGTTTGATGAAAGCCTTAAAATATTACGGATATAAAACTGCTATTCTTTCGGGAGGTTTTACTTATTTTGGAGAATATTTGCAAAAAGAATTAGGGATTGATTATGTGTATGCCAATCAATTGGAAATAAAAGATGGTAAGTTAACAGGTAACTATTTAGGCGAAATTGTTGATGGACAAAAGAAAGCAGAATATTTAAAAGCCATTGCCGAAAAAGAAGGCATTCACATCAATCAAACTATTGCTGTGGGCGATGGAGCGAATGATTTACCAATGATTAATTTAGCGGGATTAGGAATTGCTTTTCACGCTAAACCTACTGTAAAAGAAAGCGCGGCTACTTCTATTTCGAGTTTAGGTCTTGATGGAGTTTTATATTTATTAGGTTACCATGACCGCCATATTGATATGATGGATGAAATATAAAAGCAACAATATATTTTTAAAATGACCTTAGTTCTTTATTGTACTAAGGTTTTTTTATATGTTATTTCGAAAAAAAAGATAAGTCGTTCTATACAATTACAGAAAATTGCATACTTTTCAATTGTTCCAAATAGTCTCTTTGATTGGATAATCTCGGGATTTTATGTTGACCACCTAATTTGTTGTTGTCTTTCAGCCAGTCATAAAACAAATTTTCTCTAGCTACGTTTATTACCAAAGGATTTAATGTCATGTTGTTGTAACGTTTGGCTTCGTAATCGGAATTTAAAGATTGCAAAGTTTCGTCTAATGCTTTTTGGAAAATAACCATGTCAGCTGGTTTCTTCTTGAATTCAATAATCCATTCGTGTGCACCTTTTTCTTTTCCATTCATAAAAATAGGAGCTACAGTATAATCGATAATTTCAGATTGAGTAATGCAGCAAGCTTTGGCTAAGGCTTGATCAGTGTTTTCTACCATTAATTCTTCGCCAAAAACATTAATATGATGTTTGGTTCTTCCTGTAACTCGAATTCGAAACGGATTTAATGAAGTAAAACGTACTGTATCTCCCACCAAATAACGGAATAATCCCGAATTAGTAGTAATGACAACAGCATAGTTTTTATTCAGTTCTACATCAGCTAAACGAATTGCTTTTTGGTTTGGAGTTCCAAATGTATTCATTGGAATAAATTCGTAAAAAATACCATAGTCTAGCATCAACAATAAATCATCCGAATTGTTTAAATCTTGAATGGCAAAAAAACCTTCGGAGGCATTGTATATTTCGTAATATTTAAATTCTTTTTTAGGAAGTAAATTTTGGTATTGTTCGCGGTACGGATTAAAACTCACGCCTCCGTGGAAATATACTTCGAGGTTTGGCCAAATTTCAAATAAATTTCCACTACCGGTTTCTTCTAGCATTCTGTTCATTAAAACCAACATCCAGGAAGGAACACCAGCAAAACTGGTTACATTTTCTCTTTTGGTTTCGTTAATAATGGCAGCCATTTTAGCCTCCCATTCGCTCATTAACGAAGTTTTATTGCTTGGCGTACTACTGAATTCAGCCCAAATAGGCATGTTCTCGATTAATATGGCTGATAAATCTCCAAAGAAACTGTTATTGTCTTCGTAAATTTGAGAACTGCCTCCCAAACGCAAACTTTTACCCGTAAAAAGTTCTGAGTTTTCGTTGTTATTTAAATACAAACACAACAAATCTTTGCTGCCTTTGTAATGACAATCTTCCAAGGCTTCGTTGCTTACAGGAATGAATTTACTTTTAGCATTGGTCGTTCCGCTTGATTTGGCAAACCATTTTATGGGAGTTTCCCAAAAAACATTTTGTTCTCCTTGGCGCGTTCTTTCAATTAAAGGTTGTAATTCTTCATAAGTAGAAATCGGAATTCTTTCTGCAAAAGTTGCATAAGAATAAATGGATGCATAATCGTATTTTTTACCTAAAACAGTATTTTTTGCAGCGCCTATTAGATTCATAAGTAATTCTTCCTGAACCTCATTTGGGTATTTCAGGAAAAGTTCAATCTGATGAATTCGTTGTTTTAGAACCCAAGAGGCAAATGAATTGATGAGCTGTTTTGGCATTTTTAAAAAATAGGGTTATGAAATTTACCTTAGGAATAATAACTTTACCAAAAATAGCAAAATTTAGCAAACATCAAACTTTTAAAATTCAAACTTAATGCAATACGAAGGCGTTCTTACAAAAATGGAAACCGAATACGGAAAACCAATTCAATATTATTTGGTTTTTGAGAATAGTTTTTTGAATGTGAATCAACTTTTGGATAAAAATATGACCATTAATTTTGTTGGTTTCCAATGTTTGAATTGCGGTAAAAAGAAAAAAATATACCGTCAAGGTTTTTGCTATGATTGTTTTTATTCTAGTGCTGCTGTTGGCGATTGGATTATGAAACCTGAACTTAGTACGGCGCATTTAGGAATTGCTGACCGTGATTTAGTCTATGAAGAAAAAGTCCAATTGCAACCTCATATTGTGTATTTGGCTTTGTCCAGTGAAGTAAAAGTAGGAGTGACGCGCAAAACGCAAGTGCCTACCCGATGGATTGATCAAGGCGCCAATGAAGCCATTGCAATTGTAGAAGTTCCCAATCGTTATTTAGCAGGAATTACCGAGGTTACTTTGAAAAATCATTATGCAGATAAAACGAATTGGCGTAAAATGTTGACCAATGATGTTGAAGCTGTCGATTTGGTTGCTGAACGGTTGAAATTAGAGAATTTAATTCCAACAGAAGTTCAGGAATATTTTTATTCAGAAAAAAATGATTTATACCAAATGGATTATCCTGTTTTGCAATATCCAACTAAAGTTAAAAGTTTGAATTTAGATAAAACACCTAGTTTTGTAGGCAAGTTAACTGGAATAAAAGGACAATATTTTTTATTTGAAGATGGAACCGTTTTTAATGTTCGTGGTTCAGAAGGTTATGTGGTGAGCATTTCAGTATAGTTATAGCATCAAAAGTAAAAAAGGATGGTTTTTCAATTGAAAAACCATCCTTTTTGATTTAAAATAAATATTTATTTTGTCTTAGTTGTATCTGCTACTTTTTTCTTTTTGTTGAATAAACCATTTAATAAGTCGGTAGCTTTTGCTTTTACTTCTTCTTTAGCTTTTTCTTGTACTTCAGCTTTAGTTGTGGGAACTACAGTTTTAGTAGTATCTCCTGCTTTTTTATTTTTGTTTAATAAATTGGTTAGTGCAGAAGTTCCTTTGCCAACTAATTTTTCTTTTTGTTGCTGAATCAATTGATTGGTTAAATTCGTTGCTGCCGTTTTTAAATCGGTTGTGATTTTAGGTTTAGAAAAACTTCCCGTTAAAATCGCATTGATAGGAATGCTTTCTAGTTTTTGAGCATCGGCAGCCGATAATTTTGAAATTAAAGCATTGGCTTCGGTTCCCAGGTATTTTGCAGGAACATCAAACTTGATGTTGTAGTTCATGATTTGGTCAAAACTATGCGTTCCACCAATGGTGGCTTTAATATCTTGGTATTTAATGTCAAAAGGTTTCACGTTTACTTTTCCATCTTTGAAAGAAATAGCGGCTTTCAAATCGTTCAAATTGATTTTGCTTAAATCTAAGAATTTAATATTAGAAGTTAAAGCGGTCAATAGAGTCGAATTGCTAGAGTTGATAGTAGTGGAAAGAAATTGCCCTACTAAATCTCCTGTAATAGTTTTTAAATCGGGAGTAAGTTCATTTGCATCCAGATTTCCATTTAATTTAATGCTAGAGTTGATTTTTCCGTTAACAATTCCAGCAATTGGAGCTAATTTTTTTAGCATGTCTAATTGTGTAAACGACTGTGCAATGTCTACTTGATTTAAACTCAAATCCATATCGAAAGTTGGGGTTTTTTCTTTTGTAGAAACAGCTCCGTTTAATCCGATAGCCCCACCAAATATGGAAGTTTTGATGTTTTCCATAGTCAGTTTTTCATCTTTAACAATCAGTTTTCCTGAAACATTTTTCAAGGTTAAATTATCATACAAAACGGTATTGGCTTTGGCGGTAAGTGTGCAATCCAAGAATGCTGGAATTTTCATTGCTTCTGTTTTCTTAGTTTCCGTTTTAGAAGCATCTTTATTTTCAGTTGTCATAAAGTCGTCAACAGCAATTTGATTTGATGTTAAATTGAAATTCCCTTGTAAATTTTGATTTTTAAATAAATAGCCATAGAAATTTTCTAAAACACCAGTAACGCTCAGATCACTTTTTCCTGTTGAGGCATCGAATTGTTTTAGGTTTACTCTTGAAGGATTAAATACAATTGCGGCATTGCTAATGTTCATTGATTTGCCATTTTCATCCGTATATTTAAATCCTGATAAACTCATGGTACCAGCGTTGTTGATGTTTTGATATTGGCTTTTTTCTACTGATTGCATATCAAATTTGGTAGTAACATCGGCTTTTAAGATTCCACTTAATGGTTTGTCTAACTTGATAGGGTAGGCTTTAGATAAATTTCCTAAATTGATAGTTCCTTTTAGCATCGCATCAACCAATGCATTTTCGGTAAGGTTTTTAATATTGGCTTTGGCATTAAAAACATCTTGATCAATACGGAAAGAAAGTTTGTCTAAGTTGATATAAGTATCGTTTAGAATTCCAGTTTGATTGATGATTTTAGTATCGATGATAATATTGTGTACTGATTTAGGTAAATCAGGATATTGAAACGAAGCATTGTTTGAGTTAATTGCAATATTAAATTTTGGCACTGTGGTGTCTGAGTATAATCCTTTTGCAAAACCTACTACACTAAAATCACCAGTGGTTTTTACATTGTCTAAACTGGCAGCATAGGCCGCAGGAATTATTCCTAAGAAGTTTTTAAACGAAGAAGTTGGCGTTTTAAATTTCAAGTCATATTCTTGACCTGCATCGACTAATTGAATAAATCCATCAAATTCTAATGGCAATTGATTGATTAAAGCTTTATTTTCTTTAAAAGTATATTTGCTATTTTCTAAATCAATTCCTAAAACAGCATCGAGTGTCAAGGCTACGTTTTTCATGTAGTTGACTTTGTCCATATCTAAGCTTATTTTAGCTGTAGATTTGGTATCCAAATCTAATTTGGAAGCAGCAAAATCTCCAGTTCCTTCGTGATTTAGACTATCAATAACCATTTTTATTTTCGAACTTTCATCAAAATATCGAAATTGAAAATTTTCTATTTTATAGTTTTTAATGGTTAAAGCTAATGGTTTGCTTTTAGAATCATCAGTACTCGTTTTGTTGTCTTTTAGAGCAATATCATAATTTCCAATACCATCTTTATTGAAAATAATGTTTATTAAACCATCTTTAGAGCTGATTCCATCGATATTTATGGGTTCGTTATCACCTTTAAAAAGTTCTTTGATGGACATTTTTAAATTCAATTCGCCTAAAGAAACTAAAGTGTCTCCCTCAAACGGAGCTTTGTTGATAATGGCTAATTTTTCTATCGCCACATTTGCGTTAGGAAAGTTTTTAAACAAACTCAAGTCAGCATCAGCAAAACTTACTTTGGCATCTACTTTTTGATTGATACCACTAATGATTTTAGCTTTGATTTGATCCTTAAAGAAATATGGTATTGCAAATAAAGATCCTATAAATAAAAGTAGAATAGCTCCTGTGATTAGTATTATTTTCTTTATCATGACAAATGCTGTTTTTAGTTTTTAAAAGGGATTCTATTACAAAAATAGGGTATTAGAACATAAGATGTTTATAATATTTTCATAATATGTTATATCCTCTTAAGCTAGTTTTTTCTATAAAAAAATCCGCTTAAAGTTAGACTTAAACGGATTTTATAATTTGATTTATTTTTGAATTGTTAATGAATAGCAATTTCAAATGGCATCAGGGCTTGAGCTCCTTTTCGAGATTGGAATTTTTTTAGTTGCTGTAAAAGTTGGTAATTTTCAATTCCAATTTCTTCTTTTATGATGTTTTGTTTTGTACTTGCAAAAGGAAATCCAGAAAGCATATCATCAAAGTTTTTTTCGTATTCTGGGTAATTTTGTGTGCTGTAATCTTTGGTTTTAGACAAACGAGCTGCTTCTACAATCGCAGCATTTAATCCGCCAATTTTGTCCACAAGACCAATTTTTAGTGCCTCTGAACCCGACCAAACTCTTCCTTGTGCAATAGAATCAACTGCTGCAAAATTCATTTTTCTACCTTCGGCAACGTGTGTGACAAATGTTTTGTAAATGTGTTCAATACCTTCTAGTGTAATAACTTTGAAGTTTTCGTCCATGGGTACAAACGGACTATAATTAGCTGCATTTTCATTTGTTTTTACTTGCTCGATATTGATTCCAATCTTTTTTGTTAGCTCACTAAAGTTTGGCAAAATACCAAAAACACCTATAGAACCTGTAATAGTGTTGTTTTGGGCAAAAATAGTATTGGCATTGCAAGCAATATAATAACCACCAGAAGCAGCATAATTCCCCATAGAAACCACAACTGGTTTTACTTTTTTAGTTAATTCCACTTCTCTCCAAATTAAGTCGGAAGTTAAGGCATTTCCTCCTGGGCTGTCAATTCGTAATACAATGGCTTTTACTTTTTTATCTTTTCTTGCTTCTTGCAAGGAACGACGCATGGAACCTTCTCCAATAGTATTTACATCGCCTTCGCCACTTTGAATTTCGCCTTGGGCATAAATAATAGCAATTTTATTATCGCTTTCAGAAATTACCGAAGTAGTATTCATTTTACGAGTATAATCGCTAATGGAAATTTTGTTGTAGTCTTTGTCAAAACTAATTTTTAATGCTTTTTTAATGTCATTATGATAGACATCTTCATAAGCAATACGGTCAATTAGTTTTTCTTTTTTAGCCATTTCGGGTGTTCTAGCTAGCAAACCATCTGCGATTTCGTTTAATTTGGCAACCGAAATATTTCTACTCTTAGAAATATCAGTAGAAACAGAATTCCAAATGGATTGTAATAATGCCGTAGTTTGTTCTCTATTGGCGTCGCTCATTTTATTTTCTAAGAAAGGTTCTACGGCACTTTTGTATTTGCCATGTCGAAGCACTTCCATTTTTACTCCTGTTTTTTCTTGTAAATCTTTGTAGAACATAATTTCAGAAGAAAGTCCTTTGAAATCCAAGTCGCCCACAGGGTTTAGATAAATGCTGCTGGCTACTGAGTTTAGGTAATATTCTTTTTGCGAAAAGCTATTGGCATAAGCCATTACAAATTTCCCTGATTTTTTGAAATTATCTAAAGCATTGCGTAACTCTTTGCTTTGCGCCATTCCTAATTCAGAATTGTTATTCAAAATAGAAATTCCTTTGATGTTGTCGTCCATCGAAGCTAAATCTATAGCACTAATAACATCAGTAAGTCCAACATTTTTTTCTTCAGAAAAAAAACTCATCCAAGGATCTTTATATTTTCCAGCATAGTCAAATTTTACATCCTCCAGATTTAATTCGATTACAGAATTGCTTTTAAGAGATTCCGTCTCGCTCTCACCACCAAAAATGGTGGCAATAAAGACGATTCCGAAAAAAAATAACATTAAAAACACAAATAGACCTACAACAGTAGCGATGACATTGCTTAAAAACTTCATAATAATATTCTTTGATTTGTAGCGAAAAGCATCTCAATTATAGATTCTTTCTTGAACTAGAATGCAGATACTTTGTGCAAATATATTGCTATTTCTAAAATTCTTTAGTTAATTTGTGCTTAATATGAAAGCACAACACCAGGTTATTTTATCTATTGGGAGTAATCAAGGCAACCGACTTGAAGTTATAAAAGATTGTATTCCATTAATACATCAGGAAATAGGAACAGTAATTCAAGTTTCAAGAGTCTATGAAACCGCTGCTTGGGGTTTTGATAGTGATGCTTTTTATAATTGTGCTTTGGTTTTGCATACCTTTAATTCCGCCTCGGAAGTACTTTTGAAAGCATTAGCAATAGAACAAAAATTAGGTCGTATTCGCAAAAATGAAAGTGGTTACCAATCTCGAATTATAGATATTGATTTAATTGCTTTTGATGAAGAAATTATTGAAACAGAATCGCTTCAAGTACCACATCCATTAATGCAAGACCGAAAGTTTGTATTGCTTCCTTTTCAAGATTTAGAAATTAACTGGACACATCCTATTTTTAATAAAAGCATTTCTGAATTAGTTTCAATTTGCCAAGATGAAGGCGTTTGTGTTGCTGTAGCGACTATAGAAAGTCGGTTGCAAAAGCTTTCTTTTGAAAAGTTGAATTATATTGCTTTTGAAGGAAATATTGGAGTAGGTAAAACTACATTGGCAACCAAAATAAAGGAAGATTTTAATGCTAAAACACTTTTTGAACGCTTTGCAGAGAATTCTTTTTTAGAAAAATTTTACAAAGACCAGGAACGTTATGCTTTTTCATTGGAATTATCCTTTTTGGTAGATCGTTACCAACAACTTTCGGGAGAATTGGCTGCATTGGATTTGCAAAAAGACTTCTTAGTAGCCGATTATCATGTTTTTAAATCGCTGATTTTTGCCAAAGTAACTTTGGTAGAGGAAGAATATCAATTGTACAAAAGCCTTTTTGAAATTATTTACAAAGAAATTCCAAAACCTGATTTGTATGTTTATTTGTTGCAAAATCCAGAACAATTATTAGCCAATATCAAGAAAAGAGGTCGCAGTTACGAACAAGAAATCTCAATTGAATACCTAGAAAAAATCAATAGTGCTTATTTGGATTATCTAAATCAACAAACGGACTTGAATGTTTTAATTGTTGATGTGACTAATAAGGATTTTGTCAATAATCAATCGGATTATCTTTTTGTTTTAGATGAAATTCAAAGGAAAATTAATGATAAAGATTGATAAGTTTGCGCTCCCTCTCCTTTGGAGAGGGTTATCTTTTTAAAGAAAAATGACCTCTTTTTTCAGGAATTGTATCATCGATTTTTAGTACGTACCAATAATCGGAAGCAGGAAGCATAATTTTATGGTAAGTTCCATCCCAACTTAGATTATTGCTATTTAAAATACGAATTAATTTGCCATAACGATCAAAAATAGTTAGTGTGGCTTTTGGGTAATAGATTAACTCGTTAATTTCAAATCGGTCATTGAAAGAATCGTTGTTAGGGGTGAAAAATTTAGGCACAATGAGTACTATAAAATTTTTGCTGTCTAGTCCGCATGAATTAACTTCTCTTGCATAAGCAGTTTGTAGTCCGCTAGGAGCATTAAAAAACACATTGGAATTTTGGTAATTAATACCATCGATGGAGTATTCAAAATAAGCTTCTTCTTTTTTTAAATAGATTACTACGGTAGTTTCGTTTACATCAATGTAGTTGATTTCAGGAATGCTATGTTCAGTAACAATGATAGTTTTTTGACTAGTACAATTATCAGAATTAGTAACGTTTACGGTATATTTTCCTTCAGTAGTAACCGTAATTTTTTGAGAAGTTGCTCCCGTTGACCATAGATAGCTCATTCCAGTTAATCCAGCGTCTAATTCAGTGCTACTTCCTTGGCAAAAAGAAATAGTCTCATCGGTAACATTGGGTGGGGAATAGACGGTAATGTTAACAGCAGTTCTGTTTCCTGTGCTACAGCCATTGTTGATTGCTTCTGCGTAATAGGTCGTGTTTTGTGTAATTATTGGGGTGGTAAATTGTGTTCCAGTTCCCATGATACTACCTCCGCTTTCTGTCTTGTACCAGTTGATGTTTCCAACATCAGTATTGGCAGTTAAAGTAGCTGTTCCCAACCCACATATGGATATTGTAGTGTTGGGAACACTTAAAGTTGGAATTGTATTGATAGTAGCTGTAACTTTTACTCTTGTAGATTCGCAACCAGCTGGCTCGACATAGAAATCTGTTGTATTTGATAAAGAAGGAGTAGTATAGCTATTTGTCGTTGCTAGAAGAGTCCCTCCAATAGCAGAGTCATACCAACTTACGTTTCCAATTAGTGCTGTTGCATTTAATGTAATAGTACCACTTCCGCATCGAGAAGCGGGTGTTGTACTTGTTATTTTGTTAATAGTTAGGGTTGTGCTTGCTGAAAGATGCAATTCAGGGTCTCCAGGCATTCCGCCATATTCTACAATGTAGCCCTTTGGATGGTAATTACCTGGGGGGTCTCCATCATTAGAGAGATCATTCCATGCTCCAGACTTTCCGATTCCCGGTGCTGTAATGTGGGCATAATTTTCACCACTTGGTTTAAATGATTGTATATTGTTGTTGGGTTCATTGTTGTTCCAATTAGCATAGTTAAAAGGAGCAGTGGTTGTTCCACTGGTTTGACCTATCCAGAATGTTGTTCCTGCTTCTGGCCCAGTAACCCATTTCCACACTCCTTCTGTTTCGGCATCACTGCCTCCAATCCATCCTGCTCCTGGTGCTTGTGCTCCAGCCAATTGTGCTTCGTCAGCAGCTGTTAGTGTAGCTAAATAACCTTGTAAGCCATAATAATTTCTGTTTGCGGCAGCATCTCTGGCGGCAGTCCAAGTGGTTCCATAACTATCTACATATTCATAATAATGGCTATTTCTAGGTAAATAACTAAGTTGTCCTGTTCCTATGCTTATAGAAAAACTTCTAGTTCCAGAGGGTGAGGTGGAGGAATTGTAAAATTCAACGGCTTCAATGGCATTGACAAAATTACTATAAGGTACTAAGATTCCAGAAGTGCTATAGATTTTAAGCTTACCTTCAGAAACATTAAAGGAACTCGTTATTGTAGGATTTGAGGCAATATAGTCATTGCTCAATTTTAATAAATCTTGTCCATTAACATAACCTGAAGCAATTTGGATGTAAACTGCATCAGTACTCGGGTCTGAAGGATCGGATGTGATAATTACGTTTTTGGCAATTTTGGCATAAGATTGCGTACAGTATATTTCATCTCCTTCAGCTTGTATTGTTGGAGGATCAATGCTAATGATGTTGGAGGAATAGGATTGATTTGTTATAAATAATACTAAAGCTAAAATATGTAAAATCTTGTTTATCATATTATAAAAGTATTATTTTTTTGAATATGACATTATTTTGCCCAATTTATTTTTTGAAATAAATCCCAAACTACAATTCCAGCGCTAACTGAAATATTCAAAGAATGTTTAGTACCTAATTGTGGAATTTCAATACAACCATCACATAGAGCAACTGCTTCTTGTGCTACGCCATGCACTTCGTTTCCAAAAACTAAGGCATATTTTTGATTTTTTGCTATTTCAAAATTTTGAAGAAAAATTGCACTTTCAACTTGTTCGATAGCAAGTGTAGTTATTCCTTCTTGTTTTAAAACAGTTATCGTATCTAAAACATTTTCGTTGTGTTCCCAAATAACCGTTTCGGTTGCGCCAAGTGCGGTTTTGTGAATTTCTTTATTTGGTGGTGTTGCGGTTATGCCACATAAATATATTTTTTCAATCAAAAAAGCATCAGCCGTTCTAAATACTGAACCAATGTTGTGTAAACTTCGAACATCGTCTAAAATTAGAATAAGAGGTGTTTTTTCGGATTTTTTAAAGTCTTCAATTGATTTGCGTTCCAGTTCGCTGTTTTCTAATTTTCTCATTTTAAGAATGACATTTATTTGAATAAAAAAAGCTTCCGATTTTAGGAAAGGGAAGCTTTTTAAGAATTATGTAATTTAAAAATTAGCTCTTTTTAGCATCATCCGGAAGTACTGTTCCTTTGATAGTTAAAGTTTTTGTAGCTTGTCCTTCAGCATTAGAAGTTACAGTAACTGTTTTTGTAAAAGCACCTACTCTGTCAGTAGCATATTTTACTCCAATTACACCTTTAGCACCAGGAGCAATAGGCTCTTTTGGAGTTGAAGGTACTGTACATCCACATGAACCTACGGTGTTTGTAATGATAAGAGGTTTGTTTCCATTGTTTGTGAAAACAAATTCACGTTTTCCATCTGCATTATGTGCAATTGTTCCGTAGTCGATAGTTTCGTTTTCAAAAACCATTCCAGCTCCGTTTACTTTTGCCATTTTAGTAGCTGTTGCTTTTATTTTTTTAGTTGTTTCTTGTGCTTTAGAAGTAGTAACTCCAAAAACAACTAGTGCAGCAAGTAAAATTATTTTTTTCATTTTATTTTAAATTTAGTTTTATATAACAAAATTAAAGAAAAAATCATGCCAATGGCTTAAAATTTACTTAAAAATGTTTTTAATTTTTGATTTGATGGTTATTCGTTATAAAATTTTTAATTTCGCTTTCACATTTTCTAATAAATTAAATACAATATAAATTGGCATCTAAAGACAAAGTAGTTAAGGAAACCCCATTAATGAAGCAGTACAATGAGATTAAGAGAAAGTATCCAGATGCTTGTTTGTTGTTTAGGGTTGGTGATTTTTATGAAACATTTGGAGAAGATGCTATTCGAGCCTCAAAAATACTAGGAATTACATTAACTAAGCGTGGAGCAGGTTCAGAAACAGAGACTGCTTTAGCTGGTTTTCCGCATCATTCTATTAATACGTATTTGCCAAAATTAGTCAAAGCAGGACTTCGTGTTGCTATTTGCGATCAGCTGGAAGATCCAAAAATGACTAAAACAATTGTAAAACGTGGTGTAACCGAATTAGTGACTCCTGGAGTTTCTATGAATGATGAGGTTTTGCAATCAAAGACCAATAATTTTTTAGCTTCGGTTTATTTTACCAATAAATCAATCGGAATTTCTTTTTTAGATGTTTCTACTGGTGAGTTTCTTACTGCTCAAGGAAATGCTGAGTATATTGATAAATTATTGCAGAATTTTAGTCCGTCTGAGGTTTTAATTCAGAAGAATAATAAGAATGATTTTAAAGCTAATTTTGGTGATGATTACCACTGTTTTTATCTTGAAGATTGGATTTATAAAGAAGATTATGCTTTTGAAACTTTGACTAAACATTTTCAAACCATTTCTTTAAAAGGTTTTGGAATCGAAGATTTAAAAGAAGGAATTATTGCTTCGGGAGCTATTTTGTATTATTTGTCCGAAACACAGCATAATCGTGTGCAGCATATTACTGCTATTCAGCGTATCGCTGAGGATGCTTATGTGTGGATGGATCGCTTTACGATTCGCAATCTCGAATTGTATCACAGTTACAATCCCAATGCAGTTACACTTCTGGATGTTATAGATAAAACGCTTTCGCCAATGGGTGGTCGTTTATTGAAACGTTGGTTGGCTTTGCCGTTAAAAGATATTAATAAGGTTCGAAGCCGTCATGATGTGGTTTTGTATTTGAAAGAAAATCAAGAGGTGTTGCAAAAAATGCAATATCAGATTAAACAAATTTCCGATTTAGAGCGTTTGATTTCGAAAATTGCTGCTGGAAAAGTTTCACCTCGCGAGGTGGTATATTTGAAAGAATCTTTAGATGCTATTATTCCAATAAAAAACCTGGCTCTAGAAAGTCCGCAAGAAGCGGTAAAGGTTATTGGTGATAATTTGCATAGCTGTGATTTGTTGCGCGAAAAAATTAAAACTACTCTATATCAAGATGCGCCAGTAGCTATTAATAAAGGAAATGCTATTGCAAAAGGAGTTAATGAAGAGTTGGACGAATTACGAGCGATTTCTACTTCTGGGAAAGAATTTTTAGAAGGAATTGAAAAAAGAGAATCTGAAAGAACGGGAATTTCTTCTTTGAAAATTTCATTTAATAATGTTTTTGGATATTATATCGAAGTTAGAAATACGCATAAAGATAAAGTGCCTACAGAATGGATTCGAAAACAAACCTTGGTTAATGCCGAGCGTTATATTACCGAAGAATTAAAGGAATATGAATCAAAAATTCTTGGTGCTGAGGAAAAAATTCATAAAATAGAAACCGAATTATTTGAACAATTAGTGGCTTGGATTGCTACATATATCAAACCAGTTCAGTTGAATGCCAATTTAGTAGCGCAGCTGGATTGTTTGTGTTCTTTCACACAATTGGCCATTGAGAACAAATATGTTTGTCCAGAATTAGATGAAACATTTGAATTGGATATAAAAAACGGAAGACATCCTGTTATCGAAAAACAATTACCAGTTGGTGTGCCTTATATTGCAAATGATGTTTTCTTAGATAGAGAAACCCAGCAATTGATTATGATTACAGGACCTAATATGTCGGGTAAGTCGGCTATTTTGCGTCAAACGGCATTAATTGTACTCTTGGCTCAAATGGGAAGTTTTGTTCCAGCGGACAGCGTAAAAATGGGCGTTATTGATAAAATATTTACTAGAGTAGGTGCAAGTGATAATATTTCCATGGGAGAATCTACTTTCATGGTCGAAATGAACGAAACCGCTTCTATTTTGAATAATATCTCTGATAGAAGTTTGGTGTTATTAGATGAAATTGGAAGAGGAACGAGTACCTATGACGGAATTTCCATTGCCTGGGCTATTGCCGAATTTTTACACGAACATCCATCAAAACCTAAAACGCTTTTTGCAACGCATTATCACGAATTGAATGAAATGAGTGAGTCTTTGAAACGCATTCAGAATTATAATGTTTCTGTCAAAGAGTTAAAAGATACGGTGTTGTTTATTCGAAAATTAGTAAAAGGAGGAAGTGCGCATAGTTTTGGTATTCACGTGGCAAAAATGGCAGGAATGCCTCAAATTGTGATTTTGAAAGCACAAAAGATTTTGAAGAAATTAGAAAAAGATCATTCTAGTGATGCGTTAAACGGAATCAAATCGGATAAGGAAGAAATGCAAATGAGTTTCTTTAACTTAGATGATCCTTTATTAGAAGAAATAAAAGAAGAGATTTTGAATATCGATATTAATTCAGTTACCCCTGTGGAGGCATTGATGAAACTGAATGAAATTAAAAGGATGTTGACTAGAAAATAAATTTCAATTTTTAAAATCAAGTAAATCAAAAGCTTAATAGAAATATTGAATTTTTTTTCAAAAAAGACTTGTGTAATCGGAAAAAGGTCTTAAATTTGCATCCGCAATACAGAACAAGTATTGTAGTTCTTTTTAAGAAATGATAATGCGAAAATAGCTCAGCTGGTAGAGCGCGACCTTGCCAAGGTCGAGGTCGCGGGTTCGAGCCCCGTTTTTCGCTCTACACCATATAATGCTCGGATGGTGAAATTGGTAGACACGCTGGACTTAAAATCCAGTGAACAGCAATGTTCGTGCGGGTTCAAGTCCCGCTCTGAGTACAAGGAAAGCTTCAAACTAATGTTTGGAGCTTTTTTTATTTTATACTAGTTTGTTTTTTGTGGTTTTAGAGTTGGTTTTTGAGTGTATTGTTGCTTTGAGAATTTAAATGAGATAATTTATTTTGTTGAAATAAAAAATATGGGAACTTTTGTTATTAGTAAAAGATTTAGCGGAGATTATAAGTTTGAATTTACTTCTAGGAAAGGGAAAACTATTTTTACGAGTAATGCATATGAGTTAAGAATGGATTGTGAGACTGATGCAGAATATTTACGATCCGTATTAGAAACTTGTTCTTATGTGAAATTTAAAACGTCTAAAGGGAAGTTTTTCTTTAGAGTGTTTGCTAACAATAGAGTTATTGCTGTAAGTCGAAAATACAGTACTGAATTGATGGTTCAAAAAGGAATTGATGAGATTGTTAAGTATGGTGCAAAAGCGGAAATATTAGATTTTGCAAATAATGATTTTGTATTTGAGGATTAGGTTTTGTGTATTAGAATCGAAAATATAAGGCATAAAAAAAAAGCCGTCACAATGTGAACGGCTTATTTTTTTGACTGTAATTTAAAATTACTCAGCAGCAGGAGCTTCTGGAGCTACAGCAGTTGTGTCAGTTGTAGTAGTAGTAGAATCAACAACTACAGCAGTAGTGTCAGTAACTACAGCAGTAGTATCTACAGTAGTTTCCTCTGCAGCAGTATCAGCTTTTTTACAAGATACAACAGTTAAAACAGCAACAACAGCTAAACTTAAAAATACTTTTTTCATCTTACTTTATTATAAAAGGTTAATTATTAATTCGGAGCAAAGATATAAAATTTTTGATATGTAAAATATTTTTTCATTTTTTTTTTAAAATATTATTCATTTATATTTTATGCCTTAAAGTGTAAGTTTTGTATTTGAAATTCGTATTTGTTAAAAGTGATTTTTTATAAGTTGGGCTAAATGTTGGGTTTTGTAATTGATTTTTTAATTAATTGATTACAAGTTGTTTATGTGTTGCGTTGCTAATTTGAAGCTGGGTTTTGTGAATTGTGAAATCAGAAAGTATGTTTTTTAAGAATACAATTTTTTTAAACTGTCATTTTTGCGATTCAATCAGCAGCTTTTTATTTGCGGTATTTGGTGTCTAAAATAAAACACAAAATAAGTAACTGAGAATTTTTTAGCTTTTTTAGCCCTTTTTTTGCCTTAAATTTTTTCTAAAATTATAGTTGTTGCTCCTTTATTACTGTTTACAAAGTTATTACAAATGACGCCTTTTTTCTTACGAATTATTTCGTTTGTGATTAAAGCTTCAAAAGTTTCTTTTAATTCGTTGTTGCTTGAAATGCTAGTACATCCTCCAAGATTTACCAAATCAATAGCTTCTGCAAAATGAGAAAAGTTTGGACCAATCACTATTGGAATTCCAAAAGTGGCTGGTTCTAGAATATTATGAATGCCTGGATTACCAAAACCTCCTCCTACATAAGCAATATCGGCATAACTGTATATTTTGGTTAGAATCCCAATGGTATCAATAATAAAAACATCAAAATCAGCTAGGTTTTTATTTTCTTTTTCAGAGAATAATACTGTCTTTTTATTAATGCTGTTTTTTAGTTGTTGAATTTGTTCGCTCTTTATATTATGTGGTGCAATGATAAATTTTACATTTTGGTTGCATGAATTGATGTAGTTAACCAATAATTCTTCGTCTTTTGGCCATGAACTTCCAATAACGACGGTTAGAGTGTTGTTTTTAAATTCGGATATGAAATCCAAACTATTATTTTTTTCTAAAATGGCAGCTACTCTATCAAAGCGAGTGTCACCAGAAACCACAACATTCGTCTTGTTTAATTGAAGTAATAGTTTTTTTGATTTTTCATTTTGAACAAAAAAGTAAGTGAAAGTATTTAATGCTTTTCGGTAAAAACCACCATACCATTTAAAGAACATTTGGTTTTCTCTAAAAATACCAGAAATCAAATAAGTAGGTGTATTTGTTTTTTTGAGTTCATTCAGGTAATTAGGCCAATATTCATATTTGATAAAGAAAGCTATTTCGGGATGAACGATTTTTAAGAATTTTTGCGCATTTGTTTTGGTGTCTAAAGGCAAATACACTGTTGCATCTGCAATGAGGTTATTTTTTCTAACTTCATAACCCGAAGGAGAAAAGAAAGTCAAAACAATTTTGTGAGAAGGATATTTTTCTTTTATTTTCTCAATAACAGGAAGACCTTGTTCATATTCGCCCAAAGAAGCAGCATGAAACCAAATCGTTTTATCGTCCGTATTTATTTTTTGCGAAAGCGTATCAAAAACTGTTTTTCTTCCAGAAACAAATAGTTTCATTTTTGGGCTAAATAATGCGATAATTTTTAATAAAAAATTGGCAATTGTAATAATGAGATTGTATAGAAAAAGCATTCGAATAATTTTTGGGGCTAAAATACATTTTCTTTGGCTTAAAATCATTGGTTTGAAATCAATAATACCTATTTTTGTTTCCCTTTTGGGAAAGTTTCATTGTTGCGTTAAACTTAAAAACAGGAACTTTCTAACTATTAATAAAGTTGAGATGAAGAAAATTCAAATGGTTGACTTGAAAAGTCAATATGATAAAATTGCTACTACAGTAAATACTTCTATTCAGGAAGTTTTGGATACCAATACCTATATTAACGGTCCGCAAGTGCATCAATTCCAAAAATCTTTGGAAAATTATTTGGGCGTAAAACATGTTATTCCTTGCGCCAATGGTACAGATGCTTTGCAAATTGCTATGATGGGATTAGGATTGCAGTCAGGAGATGAGGTAATTACTGCCGATTTTACTTTTGCTGCAACGGTTGAGGTTATTGCTTTATTGCAATTAACACCTATTTTAGTTGATGTTGATTTGGATACAATGAATATTTCTTTAGATAGAATTAAAGCAGCTATTACGCCTAAAACAAAAGCAATTGTTCCAGTACACTTATTTGGTCGTGCGGCTAATATGGATGAAATTATGGCCTTGGCTAAGGAGCATAATTTATTTGTCATCGAAGATAATGCGCAAGCTATTGGTGCCGATTTTATTTCGACTTCTGGAGTAAAAGCTAAAGTAGGAACTATTGGTCATGTGGGAGCAACATCTTTTTTTCCATCTAAAAACTTAGGTTGTTATGGAGATGGAGGAGCAATTTTTACCAATGATGATGCTTTGGCACATACCATTCGTGGAATTGTAAATCACGGAATGTACGAACGTTACCATCATGATGTTGTGGGAGTGAATTCGAGATTAGATAGTATTCAAGCTGCAGTTTTGAATGCTAAATTACCTTTGTTGAACGATTATAATACAGCGCGTCGTACAGCGGCAGCTAAGTATAATACAGCTTTGGCTGGTCATGTAAATATTATTACACCATCATTTGATAATACCGAAAACAACCACGTTTTTCATCAATATGTATTGCGAATTATAGATGGAGACAGAAACGGTTTGATGCAACATTTATTAGACAAAGGAATTCCTTGTGCTATTTATTACCCAATTCCATTGCATTCGCAAAAAGCTTATGTTGATGTGCGCTACAAAGAAGAAGATTTCCCTGTGACGAATCAATTGGTGCAAGAAGTGATTGCATTGCCAATGCATACTGAGTTAGAAAATGAACAAATCCAATTTATTACCGATAGTATTTTAGATTTTTTAAATCAATAATCATGAAAAAGTATTTTCTATTCTTAGTTTTAATTTCATTTTCAAATTGGGCACAAACAAAAAGTGTTTCAAATGAAGAAACTGCGGTTGCTAGTAGAGTGGAAGCTTTTCGTAAAGCGCTTATTGATCCTACTGGAGTTATATTGAAAGAATTAACTTCTAAAGATTTAAGTTACGGTCATTCTAGCGGTGTACTTCAAGATCAAAATGTTTTTATCGAAAAATTATTGAATGGAGAATCTGATTTTGTGACGATAGAATTTCAAAATCAAACCATCCAAATTAATGGCGATGTTGCAATAGTAAGACACAATCTAGCGGCACATACAAAAGATAGCGGTGTCGAAAAAGACATCAAAATTGGAATTATGCTAGTTTGGAAAAAACAAAAAAATAAATGGTTGCTAATTGCAAGACAAGCTTTTAAATTACCTTCATAAAAATAAAATAAACAATTTTTGAATCCCAAATTAACCAATGTTAATTTGGGATTTTTTCATTTAAAGAATTAGTTGTAAATTCGTTAGAAGATTTAAAGTAAAGATTATGAATGCTAAAGGGAAAAACTCTAAGATAGATAAAGTGGAAGAAGCTGCAACTAGTTATGGTGTTTCTAAAACAAAACAGCAAGGCATTGATCATTCTACTTTTGATTTTGATACCGAGTTTAAGAAAGGCTACACTCCTGAACAAGCAAAGGCAGAATCAATAAGACGTATTAGAGAATGGTGGGGAAAGTAAAAGTAATAATTACTCCAAAAGTTATTGATTATCTGGATGATTTAATCCGAATATTGTATAAAGAAGAATACTTTGGGTTTATAGAATCGGCAGAAGATTATGTGATAAAAATTTATGATGCTATTGATGAAAATATAAAATTAAGCATACATAAATTAACTCCCAAAAAATTAAAATATTTAGGTTCAAACTACATTTTTTATAAAGCAAATACCAGGACAACTTGGTTTGTCTTTTTCGAAAAAGAGGATAATAAATATTTGATTACTTCTATTTTAAACAATCATTGTGAAAAAGTAAAAGAACTTTAAATGACAAAAACCTCATAAACTTAAGCTTATGAGGATTCAATTTATAATAACTGAGCACTGAGTACTAACTAGGCATTTGCAGTAGCAGCTTCTTTATTGATTTTTCCAATTAATCCAGCCAATACTTTTCCTGGACCTACTTCAGTAAATAATGTAGCTCCGTCTGCAATCATTTGTTGTACAGATTGTGTCCATTTTACAGGAGCAGTCAATTGGATGATTAGGTTTTTCTTAATTTCATTTGCATCAGAAACTGCGCTTGCAGTTACGTTTTGATACACTGGGCAAATAGGAGAAGAAAAAGTCGTCGCTTCAATTGCAGCAGCCAATTCTTCTCTAGCTGGTTCCATCATTGGAGAGTGAAAAGCACCACCAACTGGCAATAATAAAGCACGTTTAGCACCTACTTCTTTCATTTTTTCGCAAGCTAATTCTACTGCTTTGAATTCTCCTGAAATTACTAATTGTCCAGGGCAATTGTAGTTTGCAGCAACAACAACTCCATCTATAGAAGCACAAACTTCTTCTACAATAGTATCGGCTAATCCCAAAACGGCAGCCATTGTTGAAGGAGTAATTTCGCAAGCTTTTTGCATGGCTAAAGCTCTTTGAGAAACTAATTTTAATCCGTCTTCAAATGACAAAGTACCATTGGCTACTAAAGCCGAAAATTCTCCAAGAGAGTGTCCAGCAACCATTTCTGGTTTGAAATCTTCTAATGTTTTAGCTAAAATAACCGAGTGTAAAAATACAACAGGTTGAGTCACTTTAGTTTCTTTTAATTCTTCTGCAGTTCCTTCAAACATAATATCTGTAATTCGGAAACCTAATATTTCATTGGCTCTTTCGAATAATTCTTTTGCTAATGGGGAGTTTTCATATAAGTCTTTGCCCATTCCTGTGAATTGTGCTCCTTGACCTGGAAATACGTATGCCTTCATGTTTTTAATTTAAAGATTAGCCCTTCGACGGCGCTCAGGGTGACATTGTTTTAATGATTGAAAAAAAGGATTCAATCGGGATGTAAAAGTAGTATTTTTTTAGGATTTATGAAGAAAGATAAAATGGCATAAAATAAAACGGCTAAACTTCAAGGTGAAATTTAGCCGTTTGTATATGAAAATCAGTTGTTGAAATTCTTTATGCTTGAATTAATTGCAATTCGATGTTCAGTTTCACATCTTCGCCTACTAAAACACCACCAGTTTCTAGAGCAGAATTCCAGTTTAATCCCCAATCTTTACGGTTGATTTTTCCGGTAATAGTAAATCCAACTTTAGTATTTCCCCAAGGATCTTTCAATATTCCGCTAAATTCTACAGCAAGTTGTACTGGTTTTGTTTCACCTTTCAAACTCAAATCGCCTTTTAATTCATATTCATCGCCTTTTTTAGTAAAAGAAGTAGATTTAAAAGTTAATTTTGGATGGTTTTCTCCATCAAAAAAGTCACCACTTTTTAAATGATTGTCTCTGTCAGCATTATTTGTATTGATAGAGTTGATGTCAGCTGAAAATTCGAAGCTAGCATTTTCAAAATTATCATCTTCAGAAACAACGGTACCTTCATAAGATTCAAATTGTCCTGAAAGGTTTGTAAACATCATGTGTTTTACTTTAAAACCAATTTCTGAGTGTGTCGTGTCAATTGTCCATTTTGTAGTTGCCATAGTTGTATTATTTTAAATTTTTAAATATTTGTTTTATTTTGATATGACAAATTTACCACAATAATAAAGATGGAGCTCTTAACCTAGGTTAAGAAAAATATAAAACTAGACAATGGAATTATCTGATTTTAAATAAAATAGTTCGTTTATAGCACAAAGTACGGATTCTTTTCGGTAGTTATGTCTAGTGATTCAGCTTCTGTCTTTTTAGGTTGTGTTTCAAACTCATCACGGAATTCATGAATCATTTGAACTAAATTTTTCTCAATAGTACCACAAATAGCAGTCATTGGAGTATCTGTTGGTTTATTTTCAAACGGATCTTGCAAGTGAATTGCCATTTTTTCGATAAGGAAAAATGCAGCTCCAATGGTAGTTACTAATGGAATTTGTAACCAACCCAATAAATCCGTTAAGGCAAATGGCAAAAGTATAATGAAAAGACAAAGTGTAAAACGTATGTACATACTATAAGTTGTCGGGAAAATAGTGTTTTTAATTCTTTCACATTTCCCCATATAATCACACAAACGTGTCAACGTATTGTCTATTTCTACCTGTTGATAGGTGTTTATTTTTTCGTTTTCATAGGCTTTTTTCAAATCTTTAGAATGCAACATCAGTATGGCATTTGGTACGTGTTTGTGTTTTTTTACGTATTGAAAATCGGCGTCATTCAGGATTTTTTTTATCGTTTTGTAAGGATCTTTTCCTCTTAAAGATAGGTTCAAACTGTAACACCAAGCAATTTGCCTTTTGGCGAAATTTTCTTTAAAATCATTAGCTTCAACTGAAAAGTCTGGGTCTTTATAAAAAGAGATAACTTGTCTTATTAAAGATCTCGAGTCGTTTACAATAGCTCCCCAAACAATACGAGCTTCCCACCAGCGATCATAAGCTTGATTTGATTTAAAGGCAAGTAATAATGAGATGATAGTTCCTACAATGGTAGGAATTGCAATGGGAATATTTATAGCTTCGTTATCATAATAGGAGTTGAATAGTTCAAAAGTCATTGCGTATAAAATAACTAGAAATAGCTCCGTTTTAATTTTCCCTAAAACATATTTCATAGGGATTTTCTTTTGTAATAGCATATTAATTAGTTTAATATATTAATAATAGTTTCTTTTTTAAACTCACGCGATTTCTTCGTATAAGGATAAAATAGGTAAGCCAAAACTCTCGTTTGTATTAGAGTTTTTGTTTCTAAGCTTAATCTTTTTCGGTTTTCTGGTTTCGATTAAAAGATCGATTTTGTTTTTTGTAATGGCTTCTGTTAGTAAGGATTGAAGGTCTTCAGGGTTTTGATCACTAAAAATTTTAGCTTGGCTAACAATTTTAAAATTAAAATGATCAGGGATTAATTCTTGTAAGTCTTCTAGTTGTAATTTAGACATGGTTTGCTCTAAATACATTGCCTTGCTTAAATTTTGTTCTTCAAAATTGGTGCTTAGATGTAAAATGGGACATTTAGAGTTACTCAGAATTTGTGTAAATTGGTTGTGAATTCTTTTTTCGGTATTTCTAAATGAAGGGGAAAGTATGGTTATTTCTATGTCAAGATGTTCCATTAAATTTTTCATTAATGGAGAAGAAATTCCATATTGATGATGAATTTTAAGTTTGCAATTTTGAGAAATAGCAACTAATTCTGTACAGTATTCTAATACATTTTTTTGCGAAGCAGTCATCTCACTTTTCATGCTTCTTAGAAAAGTAGCAGAAGAATAAGTGTCTGGAATTTCGCTGATTAATGCTAAATACAGCGTGCAGTTTTTACCGTTAGATTGTTGGATAGCTACTTTAATAGCATTTATCGTATCGGGTTCTAAAGTTGAAGGTATTAATAGATTTTTCATATGTATTGTTTTAATTATACATACAAAATAAGTACTTGGACATTAGAGTGCCCTTGGATTAAAATTAGAATTTCCTAAGATTCAACATTAGAATCTCTAATGTTGCTTTTTTTCGAAAGTAATATTCACAACTGTTCCCTTTCCTGTTTCCGATTGAATTTGAAGTTCACCATTGTGCATTCTAATAATTTTCATAGCCAATGGCAAGCCAAGTCCATAGCCATTATATTTAGAAGCAATTTTTCCTCTAAAGAAAGGTTCGTATAAATACGGAATGTCTTCTGGTGGAATTCCAATTCCAATGTCGATAATAGCAATCTTAATTTTAGTCTTATCTGCCGAAAGGCTTACAAAAACCTCATCATTATCAGAGTATTTTACAGCATTTGAAATAATGTTATTTAAAGCTAATTCTAATAAGGGTCTGTTGCAAGGTATGGTTAACAGCGATTCGTCTTCTGGAATGGCATTCAACTTAATATTAACGCGATTATTAGGGAAAAGGGTGTCTATTGAACCTTTTACTTCTAAAAGAATTTCGTCCATTCGAGCAATATCTAGAACCTGTTTGGTTCCATCATAACCGGTTTGGGTTAATTTTAGAAGGCTTTCGGTAAGATTTCCTAATTTAGAAGCTTGTTTGTTAATGTTCTCTAATGAAGTAATATATTCTTTCGTTTCTCTCTCTTTCAAAAGCATTATTTCTGTTTCGGCAATAATGGTTGTTATTGGCGTTTTTAGTTCATGTGAAGCATTATTAATAAAATTAGCTTGGATTTCAAATGAAGTTTCTAATCGATCCAGCATGTCGTTAAACGTTTTGGTAAGATCTGAAATTTCATCTTTCCCATCGGTATCCGCTAATCGATTGTGAAGATTAGAAGCACTAATTCGGTGTACTTCTTTGGTAATACGAGCAATTGGATTAATCACTCTTCGGGCTAAAAATTGACCAAAAAAGTACGCTAGAACAATAAAGCCAATTCCGCCAAACAGTAGAATTTGTAAAATATAAATAGAGCTGGTGTTTCCTCGGCGGTCTTTGGCTGTTACAATTACAATGTGTTTTTGTCCTTCTTCATTAAAAATTTGCCCATAATAATAACGGTAATCTTCTTCAAACCACCCAGATCCTTTTTTCATTATGGTGTTGTAAAATTCAGGTGGAAGGTGTAAATCAGTATTGTATTCAAAAGTGTTTTCGCTGTTTACTTTTAATACAAAATCTTTTTCATCAATAAGTTCTTCTAGTCCACCTTTTTTAAAATCTTTAAAATAATCCTTTTTTTCTAGATTTTTTTGGTAATAGGCAGAAGAAGCAATCTTAGCTCTATCTTGAAGTCTTTTTATAAAATAATATTCATTGTTTTGCTTGAAAAGAGAAAAAATGACGATGCACAAAAGCAAGGTACTAAAACCCGAAAGCGCAATATAAGTGATGGTTATTTTTTTTCTAATTTGCATAAATTACGATTTTATAATATAGCCTAAACCTTTTATGGTATGGATTAATTTGTTGTGAAATGGTTTGTCTATTTTGTTTCTCAGATAATTGATATATACATCAACTACATTCGTATTCATGTCAAAATTAATGTCCCAAACGTTATCTAATATTTTTTCTCTCGATAAAATAGTTTCAGCATTGCTCGCTAAATAATGTAATAGTTTGAATTCTTTGGCAGTTAATTGGATGCTTTCTCCATTTCTTTTTACCGATTTTGCTCTGCTGTCAATTTCTAAATCATCAATTTGAATTAAATCATTCGGTTTGTGTTCTTGACTTGATCTTCTTGCTAAAGCGGCTATTCGAGCTTCTAATTCAGAAAATTTAAAAGGTTTTACCAAATAATCATCGGCACCAGAGTTGAGTCCGGTAACAATATTTTCAGTAGTTCCTAAAGCGGTTAAAAGAAGAATGGGAACAAAGTTTTTGGCAGCTCTCAATCTTCTGCAGATTTCTATTCCATTAATATCTGGAAGCATAATGTCTAGAATGATAACATCAAAATTGTAATTCAAAATCATTTCGAGTGCAGTTGTTCCGTCAAGAGCAACGCTTACGTCATTGTTTTTTTCCGAAAGTCCTTTTCGTATAATGGATAAAAGATTCGGTTCGTCTTCAACGATGAGTAGTTTCATAAATGATTTTTTCTGTTCCAAAAATAAATATTGTGATCTTAAAATTATGCAAAAATGTCTTTTATATTTACTTTTTATGAATTTCGTAGTTTGTGTTAGTATTTTTCATACGATTAAAAATAGGGATTCTAATTTTTTATAAAAATTCAATTGGCTGTTTTCTAATTTGCTTAAAATGAAAAAAGCGTCACTTGATGTAACGCTCTTTAGTAGGGTTTGAACTATTTTTTTAAAGTGTTATTGATTGTATGATTTCCAATAGTTCACTTTTTAAATCTTCATTTGTAATTCCTTCTTCAGTTTTGAAATTATCATTGAAACTTGGCAGAGAAAAACTTCCTTTGATAACAGCGCCTTGAAAAGGAAAACGGTTTTTTGCGATTTCTAAAACAGAAAGTCCACCTCTTGGACCTGGCGAAGTAGCCATTAATAAGGTTTGTTTTTCTTGAAGAAATTTAGGGTTAATTCGAGAAGTCCAATCAAAAATATTTTTAAATGCTGTTGAATAAGCTCCATTATGTTCTGCAAATGAAATGACAATCAAATCGGCAGTTCCTAATTTATTAAAAAAATCTGTTGCTAATTCTGGAATACCATTTTCTGATTCTTTGTCTAAAGAAAAAATAGGCATTTCATATTCGTTTAAATCTAAAACTTCTACATCGGCGTTTTCAAATTGCGATGCGGCATAAGTTGCCAATTGTTTATTGATAGAATTTTTGCTAGATGAGGCGCCAAAAGCGATAATTTTTTTAGTCATTTTTATTTGTTTAAAAAGTAAGTCAAAGCTCCCGAAGGACATTTGTTTACCGTATCGATAATTTTTTCTGTTGTAGATCCCTCGGGTTTAATCCAAGGTTTTTCTTTAGGTTGGAATACATTAGGATTGTTGCGAACACAATTAGCCGAATGGATGCATTTTGCATTTTGCCATACAATGGTAACTTCATCATTTGTATATTCTTTAGTAAGGTCTTTTGGATCCATAATTAGAGTTGGGTATTAATGGTTATTTTCCCTTTTAAAATTTTAGAAACAGGACATTTATTAGCAATAACGATTAATTTTTCTTTTTGTTCCGTAGATACATCAGTAGAAAAAGTAATACGTCTGGAAAAAACAGTTTCAAACTCGCCGTCTAGTTCTTGTGCAGCATTCATAGCGATATTTATTTCGGGGATATCCCAGCCTTTTCTATCAATGTACATGCGTAAAGTAGCAAGGGTACAACTTGCTAAGGAAGCTAAGAGAGTGGAATAAGGATCAGGGCCTAAATCTTTTCCACCGCTGCTTACTGGTTCATCCATAATAAGTTGACCGTTACGCCAAGAAATAGTGCATAAATATTTTTGAGAACCAATATGGCCTGTAATGTCTTTTTCTAATATGTTTTCCATAATCTATTTTATATATAAATCCATCAAGAACACTTACAAAACATCACTATATTCCGGTGTTTTGTCAAAAAATTTTTTAGCAAATGGACAAAGAGGAAGAATTTTTAATTCTTTTTCTCTAGCAAATAAAACCGCTTGTTCCACCATATTTTTTCCAAAGCCTTTTCCGTTGTTTCCAGGGTTTACTTCAGTATGATCAATAATTATTTTATGCGGTCCAGCAAAAACAAAGGTCATTTTTGCTTCTATCTTATCATCTACTTTTACGTAAAAATAACCTTTTTTTTCGTTGTATTCTAAACCTACGATTCCTTCCATGATTTTTTGTTTTTTAGTGAGTCATTGGAACTTCCATTAATAAAAATTTAGCATCGCTGGTAGCTTTGATCTCTAAAGTTTCAAAATCAGTAATTCCTAAAGCATCACGAGTTTCTAATTCTTGACCATCAACAGTTATTGTTCCAGAAAGTACAAAAACATAAAGCCCATTTCCTTCTTTTTTTAATTCGTATGTTTTAGAGAAATCCTTATCAAAATCAGCTAAATGAAACCAAGCATCTTGGTGAATCCATACACCCGCATCATCAGCATTTGGAGATAATATTTGTGAGAAATTATTTTTTTGAGCATCTACATCCAATGTCTTTTGTTGGTAACGTGGAGTTACATTTCTAGTTTTTGGAAAGACCCAAATTTGTAATGAATTGGTTTTTTTGTCTGGATTAGGATTAAACTCGCTATGTTGAATTCCTGTTCCAGCACTCATTACTTGAATGTCTCCCATTTTGATTGTAGAAGCATTTCCCATACTGTCTTTATGAGCTAAATCGCCTTCTAGTGGAATAGTTATGATTTCCATATTGTCATGAGGATGTGTTCCAAAACCCATTCCTTCTCCAATGATGTCATCATTAAGGACGCGTAGTACTCCAAATTGTACTTTTTCTGGATTGTACCAATGTCCAAAACTAAAACTGAAATTTGCTTTTAACCATCCGTGATCTGCGTGTCCTCTTGTATCTGCTTTGTGTAAAACTGTATTTGCCATAATATTATTTGTTTATTGATTATTACATTACAAATGTACAGCCATCACAAGCGTTTTGGACTTAACCTAGATTAAGAAAATAGAACAGCTTATTATTAGCTTTTTCACTTGCTTAAAATTCGGATATAATGGATAGTTATAGTTGTTCTATAATGAATTAAAAGTATGGTAATTATATAAACTTTTGTTGAATTTACAAAACACGCATTAATTGATTATTAAGTAACTTGGCGGTTTTGTAAATAATCTTAAAATTACTAGAATGACGCAATTATACAAGGCAATCGCATTTCTGTTTTTAATTTCTTCTAGTGCTTTTTCGCAAATTGATTTCGATAAAGTGATTATTAGAAAAAACATGTCACAACAATGGGAACTGGATAGTATTGATAAACTGGGAACTTTTAGATTAGTTTCCTATCGACCTATTTATTTTGCGGCTGCACGCTGGTCTAGTAAAAGCAATGAAGAACCTTTTGATGAAAGTGGAGAATTTGCTACCGAAGATAAAAACATTTTTAATACTATTGAAACCAAATTTCAAATCAGTTTTAAAACCAAGGTGATTCAAGGTTTGCTTTTTGGTACAGGTGATTTGTGGGTAGGGTATACTCAAAAAGCACATTGGCAGGTATATAATAAAAAATTGTCTAGAGCCTTTAGGGAACTTAATTACGAACCCGAAATAATTTTTAATTTTCCAATGGATATTAATTTGTTTAAAGGAAAAATCAGAACTTTTGGTGTTATTCTAAATCATCAATCCAATGGGAAAGACATACCGACTTCAAGAAGTTGGAATAGAATTATTTTGAATATTGGATACGAATATAATAATTGGAATGTAAATTTTAGACCTTGGTATCGTATGCCAGATACTGAAGATGAAAACCCAGGGATTACTAAGTATATTGGTGATGCTGAGTTGGAAATAGGAACGCATTTTGGTAAACACGAGTTTTATACTATTATAAATCATCCATTTAGTAGCTTTAATAAAGGAAATATACAGCTGAATTATGTGTTTCCTATTCATGGACATTTAAGAGGTCAAGCTCAAGTTTTTCACGGTTATGGCGAAACCTTAATTGATTATAATGTAAGCCAAACTACTATAGGAATAGGTGTTTCATTTGCAAACTGGTAGTATTAGCAATTGATTCTTTGAAAAATCATTTCGATATTATTGAAAAAAAGTAATTTACTTTCGCAACATTTTACTTTTCATTTTACTAAAAAATTCTGGAGTTACACCGATATAAGAGGCAATTTGTTTTTGAGGGATTCTATGAATTAGTCCAGAATATCTTTTGCTAAATTTTTCGAAGCGTTCTTCTGCCGATAAACTCAAATTATCCATTAATCGTTCTTGATGTGCTACTAATGAATTTTCGGTAAGGATTCTAAAAAAACGTTCCAGTTTAGGGATTTCGGTATAAAGTTGCTCTTGATTTTCTTTCGAAAGGAGAACTAATTCTGCATCTTCTAAAACTTCGATGAAAAGATTACCTGGTTTTTGTGAAATCAAACTATACATATCGCCAATCCACCATCCTTCGCAAGCAAAGTTTAAAACATGTTCTACAATATTATCATTGATATTAAAACTTCTTAAAATACCAGAATTTACAAAATAAGAGTGTTTGCAAATTTCTCCTGAATTCAACAAAATAGTCTTTGCTTTATGTTGTTGAATTTCAAGTTTACTTAAGAAAAGTTGCTTTTCTTCCGCAGTAAGCGCAACATGTTTTTCAATATTATCTAAAATCAAAGACATCGTAGTTTTTTACAGTTATGTCTTGCAATATAGTAATTTTAGTTGTGTTCGTTTTTTCTTATTTCGAATAATTCTTAAACATATACAGCCATAACAATCTTGATAATCGAATGTTTAAAGGAGATAATCCTATTATGACAGCCATAATAATAGGGATAATTCTTAAATCGAAGGTTTGTTCAAAGAAAAAATGAGCGATTACATAGGTAGTAATCGCTTGTGCAACAGTTAGACCATAATTGACATACATAGCTCCAAAAAAATAACCTGGTTCTTTTTGGAATTTATAGTGACAATGTGGACAGAATTCATTCATTTTAGGAAAACTGAATTTGAAGAAAATACTTTTTTCTTTAAAAACTTTTCCTTGATGACAATGAGGACAATCGTTATTCAGTATGTGAAGGAGTGTGTTTGACATTTTACATATTTTTTACAAAGGTATTCAGTAGCCATGTGCGCGCTATTTTCTATATTCGCTTATTATAGCACAAAAAAGACATTTTTGCAAAATGAAAAAGTATCCCATTTATAGTATTGAACAGTTTAATTGCAATTCCGTAACGAGCGATTTGTATATTAATACGTTCAAAAATCATTTGATCAATCATAGTTTTATTGAAAAACCGCATCGTCATGATTTTTATTTATTGGTTTTTTTTACCAATGGTTCGGGGATTCATGAAGTAGATTTTGACCGATTTGATATTCGTCCAGGAAGTGTTTTTGTTTTGCAGCCTGGACAAATGCATCATTGGGTTTTGTCAGAGGATATAGAAGGTTTTATTATTTTTTATACTGCCGAAATGTATAATTTGTACTTTGGAAACAAAAAAATAGATGATTATCCGTTTTATTTTTCCGTGCAAAACAGCCCGGAAATTGTTTTGGATGAAACAGAAATAAAATTAGTCTTGCCTTATTTCGAAAATTTAATTGCCGAGAGCCAAAGCAATCAATTATTGAAACGAGATAAAATAATGAATGTATTGGACAGTATTCACATTGAGTTGGCTCGAAAGTACAGCGAAATTTATATACATGAAGCACATTCGTACAATGTGAAGATTAAAAGTTTAGAGCAACTTTTAGAGAAAAAATTCAAAGAAGAAAAATCGGCGGCATTTTATGCTTCGGAACTTAATATTAGTTTGAAACATCTGAATCGAATTTGCAATGAAATCCTAAAAAAAACAACCACCGAAGTGATTGTGGATCGTGTTATTCTGGAAGCAAAACGCATGTTACTCGATAAAAACTGGACAGTAAATGAAATTGCTGCCGAATTAGGCTATGAAGATTACTCTTATTTTTCGCGTTTGTTTAAAAAACAAACTAATATGACAGCCACTAAATTTCGATTATTGAAAAATAATTAATAGTTTACAGTCACTAAACTCGTGGCTTTCACAGTACTTGCAATGATTTTCTCTATTAGGATAGATTTGACAACTTTTTAAAAGTTGTCAAATTTTCAAATCTTTTTGTAATGGAAGTTTAATAATTCAATTGTACCAATGCTGCTGCGTTTTTAGCTTTTTCTACAATTTCTTCTACAGGAGTTTCTAAACTATCGTTAACCAATGCAATGCCCATTCTTCTGTAAGGTCGTGAAGATGGTTTGCCAAAGATTCTAAAATCAGTTTTAGGTAAAGCAGCAATTTTTTCAATTCCTGTAAAAGTGGGATTCTTACTGTTTTCAGAAGCTAAAATTACGGCACTAGCGCCCGATTTTTCTAAGGTAATTTCAAAAATAGGCAAACTCAAAATAGCACGTAAATGCAATTCGAACTCGTTAAAATTTTGAGTTCCTGCTAAGGTTACCATTCCAGTATCATGTGGGCGAGGAGAGAGTTCAGAAAAATAAACGCCATCATCGGCAAGGAAAAATTCAACGCCAAAAAGTCCTCCGCCACCTAAGGCTTCGGTGACTTTTTCGGCCATGTCTTGAGCTTCATATAAATCTTTGTCGGAAATGCTAGCGGGTTGCCAACTTTCTTGGTAATCGCCACGTTCTTGTCGGTGACCAATTGGTGCACAAAACAAAGTACGATTGTTGTTTTGGGTTACGGTCAATAAGGTGATTTCCGAATTGAATTTTACAAAAGCTTCTACAATTACTTCTACCACATCACCGCGTGAACCTGCAACAGCATATTCCCAAGCTTTTTCGATATCAGCTTCGGTTTTTATCGTGGATTGTCCTTTTCCTGACGAAGACATTAAGGGTTTCACTACGCAAGGAATTCCAACTTCGAGAACGCCTTTTCGCAAATCGTCGGCTGTCGTGGCATAGCGATAAGCCGCTGTTTTTAATCCTAATTCTTTAGCAGCTAAATCACGAATGGCTTTGCGATTCATCGTAAAGTTGGCAGCCTTAGCTGACGGAACTACGGTAATTCCTTGTTTTTCGTAATCGTAAAAGCGTTCGGTTCTAATGGCTTCTATTTCAGGTACGATAAAATCTGGATTGTGTTTGGCTACAATCTTGTCTAAAGCGTCGCCGTCTAACATATTAATCACTTCAAAATCATGAGCTACTTGCATAGCAGGAGCATTTTCATAACTGTCCACTGCAATTACGGTTTGTCCGATGCGTTGCGCAGCAATTACAAATTCTTTACCAAGTTCGCCTGAGCCGAGAAGAAGGATTTTTGCCATTTTATGTTTTTTATTTTTTAGCCACGAATTACACTGATTTACACAGATTTATATGTGTAAATCATTTGATTTTGTGGCAAATTTAAAATACTTTTTACATTTAAAAGTGAAGTTTTGGTACGCCCAAAATTTTGAAAACAAAAATAGTTTAAAATTTGGAGTATTACCACTTCAAATTTTAAACTATTTTAGGAAAAGGTGATGTTTTTATAACTTAATTTCAGTCATTCGATCATCGATAAAACGGAACCCCCAACCTGGTAAATCATGTGGTTTTGCAAAACCATCTTGGATAACCATTGGATTATCAATTAATGGATCTACCCAGTCAAAAGATTCTACGCCTACGCCATTGGAAATGGTACATAATAACGGAACATCGTAATCCTTGTAATAATGCGGAAGCACAGGCAGATTGAAACTTTTAGCTAATGCAGCACTTTCTCGCCAAGCTTCAACACCACCAATGCGTAAAATATCGGGTTGCCAAATATCCAGCGCATTTCGGGTAGCTAATTCGCGAAGCGGTAAAGTATCGAATTCTCTTTCGCCCATGGCCAATGAAATTCCTGTTTGATTTTTTAGAATTTCGTAACCTTGAAAATTTTGGTGATGGATTGGTTCTTCAAACCAGTTGATGTTCAAGTCACGGGCTTCACGGGCTAATTTCATTGCCGATGGCAAATCCATTCCCTGATTAGCATCCATCATGATATCGACTTTGTCGCCCACGGCTTCACGCACTAAACGCAAACGCTCCACATCGGTGCTGACTTTTGGCGAACCTACTTTTATTTTTACGGCTTTGAATCCTCTATCGGCATAATTGGTCACTTCTTCGATTAGTTCGTCAATAGAATAGGAAATCCAGCCACCGCTTCCGTAGATGGATACTTTTTCTTTGTGTGTACCTAAGATTTTATGGATGGGTTGTCCTAACGTTTTTCCCCAGGCATCCCACAT
>WSSedL1CaDRAFT_10000072_pt1 | contig 58956 bp, 47 predicted proteins | sample WetSurSL1Cattail_FD_9464 | JGI IMG/M metagenome (IMG submission 9464)
GAATTCATTGAATGTGTTTAGTATTTTAGGTATCATCATGGAGATCGGCTTGGTAAGTAAAAACGCTATCTTATTGGTCGACTTTGCAAACAAGGCCCGGGAAGACGGAGCGGGAGTTCGCGAGGCTCTGCTGGAGGCCGGAAAAGAGCGGTTGCGTCCGATTTTAATGACAACCCTGACGATGATTTTAGGTATGTTGCCGATAGCAATGGCTAATTCGGCCGGTTCAAGCCTTAAGAATGGATTGGGATGGGGTTTGATAGGCGGGCTTACAGTCTCGATGTTATTGACCCTGATTGTGGTGCCGATCGTTTATACCATTATTGATGGCGTTCAAAGGCGCTTTCTTAAAAAGACTCGAAAAGATGTGGCTTATTAAATCAAGAGAAATATCCAATAACTAAAGACAAACAAAACCGGAAGGTCTGGTAGTCGGATGACCTTCCGGTTTTGTTTATAAAGGAAACGGTTTAAGGTACGTTATTTCAATTATGCTCTACGGATCCAAAACATCATTAGAATCGCAACAGCCAGTATAGCGCGATACCAAACGAAAGGTAAAAAACTCTTCCGACGCAGCCAGCGAAGCAAGAAACCGATGACCAAAAATCCTACCACTGCCGAAGTGATAAATCCCACCAGGAACGGAGTGGTAATCGCGCTCGGAGAGAGATGATGCAGTTTCAAAATGCCGGCTCCTGCAATAATCGGAGTTGATAACAGGAAAGAAAAACGGGCCGCATCTTCGCGGGTAAGTCCCAGAAATAAGCCGCTGGCAATCGTAATTCCGGATCGCGAGACACCTGGGATGATTGCAAAGGCTTGGGAAATACCGATCATAAGACTCTGACCCAATGAAACCGATTCACTGGATTGACGTTTGGCTCCATAGCGGTCAGCCAAGTAAAGCAGTATCCCCATTACCAACAACATCACTGCGATAATAACCGGATTACGAAAACTGGTTTCGGCAGCAGATTCTAATAATGCGCCAACCAGGGCGCCGGGAATCGATGCCGCCACGATAAACCAGAACATGCGTCCTTCTTTGGTCTTGAGCCCATTTCCGAGTCCATGCCCGATCAAGAGCAGCCAATCTTTCCAAAAGAAAGCGATTACTGCCAGTAATGTCCCAATATGTAAAGCCACATCAAAAGTTAACCCGGGGTCATGCCACCCCCAAAACCAAGGGATAAGGATCAGATGAGCGGAACTGGAGATCGGCAGAAATTCTCCTAAGCCCTGGGCAAGTCCCAGTATAAAAGCCTGAAATACAGTCATGAAATACACTCCTTGTTTTAATAGTATCTCACATAAACGCAAAAAAACCAAAATAATCCCATTTGCGCATCAAAATAAAAGCCCGCTGAAGCTGTGCTGAAGTTTGGAGGGCCAAATAAAGTTAATTATCATTAAATATACTACATTTTGGGACACATGTCGAATAAAGGGAGGCGGGTGTTTGAAATTTTATTGCTCGGAAGGCAGTTATTGTTATTGAGATTCATGCCGAAAGAGCCAGGCGTGTAGTTTAGTCAGATCCTCACGATCCGGGTAGGCGCTTTCTTGCTGGAGTTGTTCCAGTGCTTTCAAATGTTCGGGATATTGGCTGAAATAGGTGACTAGATGGGAAAAAACCTTAACAGTGGGCGGCGTGATATAGTGTTCAATTCCCTCAACTTGTTCGGCGACGGCGGTATTGGATTTCAAGAGGTGCAAAAAATTTTTGAGGGTTTCATCGCGCCAAACTAAAAAACATCCATAACGAAGGCCTTTATCTGTCAGGGCAATATTTCGATATTTTTGGTAGGTTATAAATCCAGTTTCATCAAGCTTTTGGATCATTCGGGTGACTGATGATGGCCGAACCTGAACGGCTTTGGAAAGATCCACCGGACGGATATAATTTTGTTTAATTACAATCCGGTAGAACATCTCAAGATAATCTTCCATACTGGCAGTTAAAATCATATCTTTTACCATGGACTAATCCTCATTTCATTTATTCGTTGGTTTATTTTTAGTTTATGCTAATCAATTTGCGATTAGAAGATAGCTAGCCAAAGGATGGCAGAGAAGCAAAAATCAGGTAAAAGAATGCAGCTATGCTTTGATTACTTTTGAATCATAATAGGACAGAGGAGGTGAGTTGTTGGTTGGATAATCAAAAGGGAAATAAAAAAGCGGGCGAAATTGGCCGGCCATCCTTAGGAGAGGAAAAAGCCAAACAAGGGATGGAGTTTGGGGGAGAAGCGAATTCCGATCAAAAGGAAACCGTCCATATCCAAAAGCCGAAGAGTCATCAAACAGGAATTGATCGCGGCCGCTGGTCGGATTGAATAGTTGTGAAGAGGGAATATCAACTAAAGTCAGGGTACTTTCATACCTTGATTTTTTTATGATAGCTATCTCCTTGGCGGGAGATTATATTTTAAGATTTATATGGCTTTTTAGATGACTTATTTTTTAAGCAGGCAACGGCAAAAAGGTTGAAGATGTTGCAGTTACTAAAGAAAATTATCTCTGCTAAAAATGGGCGAAACATTTTCCCGCGTTGGTATCGCCTGGTTTTTTATAGCGTTTTATTTTCTCTGGCTTTAGGGATGCGTATTCCCTGGTTATGGGAAATTCCTCGCTATGTCGACGAGCTAAAGGAAGTCAATCTGGCTCGCCTTATATATCTGGGCAAGCTTTATCCTTTACACAATATGGCCCGGGAAATCGGCGCTTTTCATAATTATATTTTGGCCGGGATTTTTAAAATCTTTGGTCTCAGCTTGGCTTGGCCTCGCCTGTATGTGGCAATCATCTCGGCATTAACGGTTGTACTGATTTATGAGTTGGGCCGGCGTCTATACAATCGTTCGACCGGACTAATTGCGGCAGGGCTTTTGTTAACCAATGGAATGCATATTTTGGTAACCCACACGGCTTGGTCTAATTGCACCACACCATTCTTTTTTATACTGGGCTTCATGACAGTTTTAACGGCTGAACAAAATAGGAACGGTAAAGGGTTAATCATTGCCGGGTTTGTTTGGGCCTTAGCCTTACAAACCCATTCCTCAGTCATTATCTATCTGGTGGTTATTATTGGATATGTTTTGAGAATGTATCGTTCCGGTGATAGTGATAGTGATAGTGATAGTGATAGCAAGATCGAAACCAAGTATTATATATATGCGGGACTGGCTTTTATCACCGGCTATGCAAATATGATTTATTATAATACCCTTTCCAGGGGAGGCAGTATTGCTTGGATATTCTCCAAGGATTATACTCTGGAGACGAATCCCGGTTGGAATTCCTTTTTAAAAAATTTGCACTCAATGTTTTTTGAGGTAATCCGGTCGCTCAGTGCGGTTTATGCTTCGCGGGGTCCTTTATTGGGTGAGTATTTAGCGCAGCCGCTCTTTGCCGCTTGTATTTTCATATTGGGGCTCGGAATAGTCCGGGCTGTTAAAAAAAGACAATGGTTATTGCTATGGCTGATTGGCGCAGGATTTATGGTCATACCCTGGATCAATCGCCGTTACGGATTCTTTATGGTAACCCGTTACATCATGCCGGTAATTATCTGTAGCATATTACTGTTGGCTGATGGTCTATACGCTTTATATGAATTAATCAGTGCCAAATTAGGTCGCCCACGATTGGCCGTTATCGTTGGTGTCAGCTTATTTTTAGGCTTTACCGGGTTTCAGCTCGGACAATTCTATTATTATTGCGCCAAACTTTCCGATACCGATATGTCGAATCGTCTTGCCATCCGCATTGTGAGGATAATCGCTAAATGGGATCCGGTATCGAATACTAAGGTAATTGATCGCTTGGAGGGTTACCTTGGGAAATGACCCGTTACCGATATTACTATCTTTCAGTAAATACAACTATTCAATTGAACGGGTACCTCCTGCTAAAGAGAACCAGACCAATGAAACTCTTTGGAAAGAGCTGGTTGAGAAATATCGCCGCCGTTGTTTGGTGGGGGTTATGGATAATCAAACGTATTCCCAGCTTGCGAAAATTTTGCCCATAAAAAAAGCCCAAGCGGTAAGCCAACATTTGGTATTGCATTACCGCTCCCATATCCCCAAAGTAAAGCTATATATAACGAAGCTTTAAAAGATTTCCAATTTATCCGCTTTATCCGCTCGGCGATCTTCCTAAATAATTTATCAAAATTTTTTTGAAGCCCATAGTAAATATGAATTCTTGCATTGCAGGCGATTTATGCAAATGAATATGATATAATTTTGATAAATTTAGGTGGTTAAAGGAGCGATAATCAATGCCGCAAAACCCTTCATTTTTACGTAATGAGACATTAAAGACCATTAATATTCGTCATAGCATCCGGACATTTACCGATGAACCCATCACGGATGAAGATATTTTTACTATTGTTGAAGCGGCCAATAAGGCGCCATCCGCTCACAACCAGCAATCATGGCATTTTATCATTATTAAAGGCGAAAAGAAGCGTCAATTGGTTGATCTGGTCAATAGTAAAGCCGCTGAATTTCCCAAATCGACTTCAGTCTTGCTCCGAATGGCATCACGTTCAATGGCTAGCGCTCCGGTGGTCATAGCAGTGGCGAATACCGGCGAGTTAATTGAACACGGTACCAAATTATTCGGGATCGATTTTGAAATTGCTTATGATTTCTTTCGTACGATGGAGATCCAAAGTTCAGCGGCAGCTGTACAAAATCTGCTACTCGCTGCAACTTCGCTGGGACTTGCTACTGTATGGCTGGGTATTTTATTTTTGATTAAAGATGATGTGTTGGCATTATTGGGTGAACCGCAGGGTGAGTTTATGGCGGTTATTCCCGTAGGACATCCTACAAAAATTACTAAAGGCCCTGAAAAGAGGCCCTTGGAGGTCATCGTTAAAACTCTTACGGAATAAGCCTTGGGTGAAGAAATTTGCAAAATTGATTTGCCGGCAGGATCATCTTCGCGAAAGTAGAATAAAACAAGTTGATCTATTGAGGTAGGAGGAGGTAAATTGCTCGATTATCCAAACTTTAAAAACGCAGTTGCTGAATTAACCGAAATCGACCTTAGCAGTTATAAGAGCCAGCAAATGGACCGTCGGATCAATTCTTTAATGCAGATCTGGGGTCTGGAAACCTATGATGAGTTTCTGGAGGTTCTCAAGACCAATCCCCAGAAATATAAAGAATTTGTCAAAAAATTGACGATTAATGTTTCAGAGTTCTTTCGTAATTCCGAGCGGTTTTACGAACTATGGAAAAAAATTATGCCGCAGTTACTTAAAAAGCCCCAAATACGAATTTGGAGCGCCGGTTGTTCCGATGGGGCCGAACCCTACTCCATAGCAATAGTAGTACAGGAACTGGGAGCCTCCGATCGGGTAAAGATTCTAGCCAGTGATGTCGATAAAATCATCTTAGCTAAAGCCGAGCAAGCGGTTTATGGCTTTAATGAAGTGAAAAGTTTGCCGCCGGATTTATTAAGCAAATATTTTGAGAACCGTGATAATCTATATTACCTGAATGATACTACCAAAGGATTGGTACAGTTTTACGCTCATAATTTGTTGTTGGATGATTATGCCTCCGATTTGGACTTGATTATCTGCCGTAATGTAGTCATTTATTTTACCGAACAAGCGAAAGGACTACTTTATCAAAAGTTTTTAAAGGCTTTAAGTCCAGGCGGCTATCTAATGGTTGGCGGCACCGAGCCGATTTTAGCGTACCGGCAATTGGGTTTTGAGAATCCGCTCACCTCCTTTTACCGGAAACCCGAATAAACCGGCTAACACTCTTTAAAAAGGCAGGTATATTTGATTGATCACGGGTACCGGGGTTGATTTGATCGAAATAAGCCGGATCACTGCAGCGATTCGGAATGAGCGTTTTAATGAACGGGTTTATACCGCTACCGAATTAATGGAGACTAAAAAGTTACCTCATCGCCTGGCGGGTTTTTTTGCCGCTAAGGAAGCTTTATTAAAAGCTATGGGTACGGGACTCGCCGGGTTTAACTGGCTTGAAATGGAGATTGTTCATGACGATGCAGGAGCACCCCACTTTCAAGTCTCCGGGAAAGTGGCCCAATTCTTAGCAAGCCAAAAAATTGTCCGGATCCATTTAAGTATCTCCCATTGTAAAGAATACGCGGTGGCCCAGGTAATTCTGGAAGAAGGCGAATGATTGATGAAAGTGGCCTTTGCCGAAGAAATGAAACGGATCGACCGCTTAACTCAAGAAAAGTTTGGCGTTTGCGGTCTCATTTTAATGGAGCGGGCTGCATTGGCGGTTTTGGATGTTGTCAAGACGCGCTTTGGCAATTTTTGCGGGCGTAAGGTCTATCTTTGTTGCGGCAAGGGAAATAATGGCGGAGACGGATTGGCCTTAGCCCGTTTATTGAGGGAGCAAGCAGCCGAAGCAATCGTGGTGTTGGCTTTTGATCCCAAGCTGTTTCAGGGATTGGCTGCCCAAAATTATGAATCGGCAGTAAGATTTGGCGTCCGGATAGTGCGTTGGCCCGAGGTCAATCTGGCCGAAGGCGATTTGATTGTCGACGCTCTATTGGGTACGGGAGCAATCGGGATACCCAGTGGTCCGGTGGCTGAAATAATCGAGGCTATCAATCTTTCAGGTAAACCGGTAGTAGCTATCGACGTACCTTCCGGTGTAACGGTCGATACCGGACAAGTAAACGGTGCCGCGGTTAGGGCAGAGACCACCGTTACATTTGGTTTGCTAAAACCGGGTCTGCTTTGTTACCCCGGCGCGGAATATGCCGGAGAAGTGATTCTTAAACAAGTTGGTTTTGCCAGGCAGTTATTGGAAGATCCGCAACTGAGTTTAAATGTTTTATCTACACCGGAGATTAAAGCATTATTACCCAAACGGCCGATTACTGCTCATAAAGGAACCAATGGCCATCTTTTGGTGGTCGGGGGTTCACCTGGGATGACAGGAGCGGTTGTCCTGGCTAGTCTGGCAGCACTCCGGTCCGGTGGCGGCTTAGTTACAGCGGGTATACGACCGGGGCTGCCATTTCCGGAAAAGCCATGGGAGGTTTTGGTAAAACTCTGGCCGGAATTGCAATCGGAATTGGAATCCGCAAACTTTCGGAGTATTGTCTTTGGCCCCGGCCTTTCGATGCTGGAGGATGGGCAGGCATTTCTATTCCAGTTGTTGGAAGAGGCTAAAGTTCCGATGGTAATCGACGCCGACGGGCTAAACCTGCTGGCCGGTAAGGCAAATCTAGATCGTCAATTTAAACAATCATTGGTTTTCACGCCCCATCCCCGCGAGATGTCCCGACTTACCGGATTATCCGTAGCTGCGATTCAGGCCGACCGGATTGGGGTAGCCCGACATTTCGCCGCAGAATGGAGAGTAACCATCGTATTAAAGGGCGCCCATACCGTAATTGCCGCTCCCGACGGCCAAACCTTTATCAATCCCACCGGCAACCCCGGCATGGCGACAGCCGGTACCGGGGATGTTCTGGCAGGGATGATCGGCGGACTCTTAGCCCAAGGGTTAGAAACGACGAAGGCAGCGGTTGTCGGTACTTATTTGCACGGTTTGGCCGGTGATCAGGTCGCTCTGGAACGGGGCACCGCAGGGTTGATTGCCAGTGATCTTATTTCCGTGATTCCTATCGTGATAAAGAAGGTGCAATTGTCTTGAACAGGCATCAAGAACGGATTCGACCCGCGTGGGTAGAGATAAACCTGGCGGCGATTGGACATAATATAAGAGAAGTAAGGCGTCTTGTCGGGCCAACCCCGGATATTATGGCGGTGGTTAAGGCGGAGGCCTATGGGCATGGAGCGGTTCCGGTCGCCAAAGCAGCAATAGCGGCCGGCGCCAGTTGGTTGGGAGTGGCCATGCCCGAAGAAGGCATTACTTTGCGAACAGCGGGCCTGACCGTCCCGATCTTAATTCTGGGGCCTATTCAACCGGATCAAGTAAAACCGGTTGTGGAGCATGGGTTGACTGCCGCTCTTTGTAATTGGGAGGCTGCGGTTGCTATGTCGGAGGAGGCGGGCCGGACCGGTAAAACAGCGCTAGCCCATCTTAAAGTCGACACCGGTATGGGGCGGATCGGAATTGTGCCAAGCACTGTAGTTGAATTTATGGCTAAACTGAAGAATTTGCCCGGCCTACAAGTGTCGGGAATCTTTTCCCACATGGCCACCGCCGACGAGCGGGATAAGAGTTACGCTCGAAAACAAATTGAAACCTTTTCGACAATGGTGGCCGCATTAAGGAGCTCCGGATTACTGCCGGATAAGGTGCATTTGGCCAATAGTGCCGGTATCATGGAGCTACCGGCTTCTCATTTTAATATGGTGCGGCCGGGGATCATTCTCTATGGCTTATACCCTTCCAATGAGGTTGATCGTCAAAAAGCCAGTTTCGAACCGGCATTGACTTTGAAAACCAAAGTAACCTTTATTAAAAGAGTACCGCAGGGAACCGGGATTAGTTACGGTCAAAGATATCATACCGGGCGGGAGAGCACTATTGCTACGATACCGATTGGGTACGCCGACGGTTGGTCCCGGATGCTTACCAATAAAGCGGAAGCGTTGGTTCGTGGTAAGAGATTCCCAATTGTAGGTACTATTTGTATGGATCAATGCATGATTGATTTGGGAGACGAGCCGGTTAGGAGCGGCGAAGAGGTGATATTGATCGGTAAATCGGGTCGCGAGACAATTACCGCCGATGAAATAGCCGAGAGTCTCGGAACCATTAATTATGAGGTTGCCTGTATGCTTAATAACCGTTTGCCAAGAATGTGGATCAACGAACATGAGTAAGACGGTTGTTCTTAAATGCCCCTGGTTAGCCGCGGAAGGGCTTTCGGCTAAGGTTTTACAATGGCTGGTTACAGAGGGCCAGACCGTTGCGATTGATCAAGATATTATGCTGATGCAGCTGGATCAGGAGGAATTTCTGTTGCCCGCATCGGAAGATGGTGTCGTTCAATCACTGCTGGTTGAACCGGGGGATTGGATTGAGCCCGACCAAGAACTGGCCATTATCGAAATAAAGATAGATTAGAATATTTTGTGCCCCGCCGCATAAATTACGGTGGGGGTGTTTTGTTAATGAAAACCAAGCTGTTTTGGAGTATACTGTTATTACTATTATTAGCGTTATGCTTGATGGGTGCAAGCGCCGCCACGGTCTATTTTGAAATGGCGGATCCCATCAATGATGAGCATGGTTATGGGAGTTATCAATATCCCACCAATATAGCGTTCCAACCCTATCAAGGCTTATTTGACATTACCGAATTTAAAGTGCAAGCCGGTGAACCGGGCGGCGGACCCGGCTGGGTTTATTTTGACACCCGTTTTGCCAAAGTCACCAATCCGTGGGTGGCTCCAGAGGGTTTTATCCATCAAAATTTGCGAATATTTATTAATAAGCAGCCGAATCGGGGATTGACTGTACTTGCCTATGCCGGCGCCAATGTTAAATTTAATCCCCAATATGGTTGGGAAGTCGGTCTGCGGATTGTCGGCTGGGGAAATAGTCAACTGCTCACTATGATCGATCAGAATACCGTAAAAGCGCGTCCTTTGAGAGTGGAGCTGCTGGCCGATCATCAAACCATCCGGGCTTATGTCCCGGAGAAACTGATCGGAGTGCCGCTTAAGAGTTGGCGTTATTATGTCTTGGTCGGTTCTTATGATGGATTCGGAGAGGATTTTTTCCGCAAAGTCGCCCCAAAGTCCAGCGAATGGGTTGTCGGCGGTAGCTCGGGTCTTGCTATTGAGCCGCGGGTATTAGATATTTTAGCACCGGAGAACGGTTCCCACAGTCAAACAAGGCAATTGGATTCCTTTGACCGTAAGAGCGGTGCATTGGCAGAACTTTATCCGGTGGGTGCATATGGATTGAATATGGATCCGATTACCTGGCTTATTATCTTTATCATTATCGTTTGTATCAGCGGTATAATCTATTTATTAGTAAAAAGGCCTAAGTATATTAGTTGGTTCTGGGTGCGTCGGGCCGAATGACGAAAGCTTGACTTATATACCAGCATAAATGACCAAAATGGCTTATTCAGTCCCAGCTTTCGCCCCATTATAGAATAGTAATCTATTTGAAGGTTGACCATAGCTTTGTCTAAATGGTAAACTAAGATGAAGATATTATTTAGTGGTTTTGGAGGCCAGTATATGCATCCTTTTGCGGAAAATGTCAATTCTTATTTGGCGAAACAATTGCGAATTTTAAATATGGACAAGGTCTATCAACGGGGATCCGGTTGTGAGCTCTATGATGAAACGGGTGCACATTATTTGGACTTTATCGCATCATACGGCGCCCTGCCCTTTGGCTTCAATCCACCCGAGATTTGGCAGGCTATTTTTGAGGTACAAGCTAGTGGGGAGCCAAGCTTTACCCAACCGTCCTATCTGGCGGCAGCCGGTGAATTGGCACAGCGGTTGGTGCAAATAGTGCCGCCCGGTTTACACAATGTTACTTTCAGTAACAGCGGAGCAGAGGCAGTGGAAGCCGCTCTTAAAATGGCCCGGGTTTATACAGGGAGACTGGGAATTCTCTATGCCAAGAACAGTTTTCACGGGAAAACCTTGGGCGCATTATCGGCAACCGGTAAAGAACTGTATCAAAAGGGATTTGGAGCACCGGTCCCCGGATTTAACCAGATAGCTTATGGTGATTTAAAAGAGCTGGAAGCGGAATTACAAACCAATCCTGCTACATATGCCGCATTTATTGTGGAACCGATTCAAGGGGAAGGCGGGATCATTATTCCGCCGGCGGATTACCTCGGTAAGGCATTGGAGATCTGTCATCAATATGGGGTATTGCTGATTGTTGATGAAGTCCAAACCGGGCTGGGAAGGACCGGTCGAATGTTTGCCTGTGATTCGGCAGGAATTACTCCTGATATTATGACCGTGGCAAAAGCCTTGGGCGGCGGAATCATGCCGATCGGGGCCTGCCTCTCGACAGAGCAGGTTTATACCGAAGATTTTGCCCTTAAACATTCATCGACCTTTGCTGCCAACACCTTAGCCTGCAGGGTCGGACTGCGGGTTTTAGAGTTACTGACCCGCGATGACCGGCAGTTGATAAAGGATGTTGAACGCAAAGGCCAATATTTATTATCCCGCCTCAGCGAGATCCAAAAGAAATATTCTCGGGTTATCAAAGAGGTCCGCGGCCGCGGATTAATGATTGGCATGGAACTGGGAGTCACCCCTGATAATCTTCCCCACTCAATGCTGGGAATTATTGCCGAGCAAGAGTTTTTATCTCCAATCGTTTCCAGCTATTTACTAAATGTAGAGCATTTGAGAGTGGCGCCTACTTTAAACGGAGCATCAGTGGTCCGTTTGGAGCCGCCGTTGATTATCAGTGATGAACAATGCCGGATGGCGATAGATTCAATTGAGCGGATGGCGGCGCGGTTATCCAGTGGTAACACCGCCAGTTTCCTAGCTCATCTGGTTGGTAAAGAACTGCCTGCAATCCCATTACCGGTCAAGGAACCCATTATTACTCCACCTATTCAACCGGCGCAGGAAGGGGAGGAACGTTTTGCATTTTTGATTCATCCCCTTTATCTAAGAAATTACCGGGAGTTTGAGGATTCTTTGGGGATCTTTTCGGCCCAGGAGATCAAGAACTTATTTGATCGGGTGAATGATATCATTGAACCGTTTGTAGTCGCTAAAACCAGGATTACTTCGAAGACCGGCAAACAGGCTTACGGTGAATTTATATGTGTCTCCCGGACTTCCGAGGAATTAATGAATATGCCGAAGGAGCAAGCATTTAAAGAATTAAGCTCCGCGGTAAATTTAGCCAAGCAGCGGGGCGCCAAGATCGTCGGATTGGGCGCTTATACCTCAGTCGTAACCAAGGGTGGTCGTGATTTACGTAATTTGGGGGTTGCCATTACTACCGGAAATAGTTATACTGTGGCTGCAGCAGTAGAAGCCACGCTAGAGGCAGCCAACCGCTTGGGAGTGCCGATCTGCGACACGGTCGCGGCAATCGTCGGTGCTACCGGAGCGATTGGCCGGGCTACCGCACTATTAATGGCCGAACGGGTCAATTCTCTGGTCCTCATTGGTAATCCCAACAATGAAGAGCATAGCCGGAGACGTTTACAAAAGTTAATCGCGGAGATTTACCAATTTTTGAACCGTAAAGGTCTGCAATCCGGCGGAGCAATTTGCGATTTTGTTCGTAACCATCCGCAAGTTCCGGATCCGGAGGCCCCTCTGGAACAATATCAAGAGTTTGCTGCGTTGGTTGTTAAAGAATCGCCACTGATTTATACCGTTGATCTGGAAAACTATCTGCCTACGGCTGATGTGGTAGTAACCGCCACTAGTCAGGTCAATAGTCTGATAACCCCGGAGATGCTTAAATTTGGTGCGGTTGTCTGTGATGTGGCGAGACCTGCCGATGTCAGTATGGAAGTGAAAGATGCCCGACCCGATGTGTTGGTGATTGATGGTGGCGTTATTGCTGTTCCGAGTGGAGCGGACCTGGGCTGGAATTTCGGTTTTGAAAAAGGCTTGGCTTATGCTTGTATGTCGGAAACTATGATGCTGGCCTTAGAGGGATTATATGAGCATTACAGCCTGGGAGTCGATATCAATGTTGAAGTGATTGAACTTTTTAAAAATTTGGCTAAGAAGCATGGCTTTAAACTAGCCGGGTTCCGCAGCTTTGATAAACCTTTATCCGAAGAGACATGGAATGACGTTCTTCGTGCTAGGGCTGAGGGCCAAAAACAAGAGGCAGTAAATGTTTCCTAGAAAGTGAAAACCATAAACAAATCGATAACCCTGAAAATTTCAGGGTTTTATTTTGGTTTCGACCAACGTCGTTGTCGAGCTTTTTGTTGGAGGATGAATGATGAGTAGTACCATTTCCGGCCTTACTTTTTTGATGCTCGCTTTATATGGTTTGGCAGCAGTTGCGGCTCTGGTGTTTTACCGCCACCCCAAGCTTGCCAATGTGATTCCGAATATTATTACGATTGTTGCCGCTTTTACAGGTACCACCGCGTCGATCATCCATTTATTATCCGATGCCAACCGGATCTATTTGGGCAACTTGATTACATCAGTGCCTTATCTATCCTTTGAACTCAGTATGGATCGACTATCGGCTTTTTTCATTTTGGTGTTATCCATTTTAACACTGGCGGTATCCATTTACTCCATCGGTTATCTAACCCACTATTACCAGCGCCGTAATGTGGGTTTATTTAATTTCCTGGTGAACTTGTTCATCTTGGCGATGGCAGGGGTACTCCTCTCCGAAAATATGATTGCTTTCTTGTTAAGTTGGGAATTGATGTCGCTGTTGTCGTATTTTTTAGTAATTTACGAAGCAGAGGAAGCGGGGAATCAGAGGGCCGGATTGATTTACTTGATCATGACCCATCTAGCAGGAGCCTTTTTATTTATTGCCATGGGGTTGATCTATAAAAGCTGCGGTTCATTGGCACTCAGTTCTACGCTTGCGGGGGCTCCCGTTTGGGTGAAGAACCTATTATTTTGTTGTTTCCTTATTGCTTTTGGTACCAAAGCGGGTATCATTCCGTTGCATATTTGGTTGCCATACGCACATCCGGCTGCACCCAGCAATGTATCGGCTTATATGTCGGGTATCATGCTAAAAATTGCCATCTATGGTTTTATTCGTTTTGTCTTCGGCATGCTGGGAGCAGAGTTTCAATGGTGGGGAACGGCCTTATTGATTATCGGACTATTTACCACCATCCTTGGAGCGGCCTATACTCTGGTGGAACATAATATTAAACGATTACTTGCTTATTGTAGTATTGAGAATATCGGGATCATCCTCATCGGCTTGGGTGTTGCTTGTCTGGCTTTTAGTACGGGGCAATTGCTCATTAGCGCCCTGGCCTTAACCGCCACTCTGTTTCATCTTTTGAACCACACTGTTGTTAAAGGGCTGCTTTTTATGGGCGCCGGCGCTGTCTTGCACACAACCCATACCAAAGACATGGAGAATTTAGGCGGACTATTAAAGAGAATGCCCATAACCGGAGTGTTTATGTTAATGGGGTCTTTAGCCATCTCCGCCATACCTCCGTTTAACGGCTTTGTGAGCGAGTGGCTTACCCTGCAGGCGTTATTTGTCTATATCGCCAATGCCACGAGCGGCATTAAGGTGCTGTTAATTATGACGCTGGCAGCATTAGCCATGGCCGGATCATTTGCAGCCGCAAGTTTCGTCAAGTTCTTCGGTATCAGTTTCTTGGGGTTGCCCCGTAGCGAAAATGCTGCAAAGGCCAAAGAAGTACCTCAGACCATGCTCTGGGGTATGGGACTGCTTGCCGGCTTAAGCTTGCTGTTGGGAATCTTGCCCCTAGTGATGGTTAGACTTTTGGATCAAGTGGTGGTAGGGGTTACCGGAGCGACTCTCTCCAGCAGCCTGAGGGGTAGTTCATTCATGATGTATTATCCCGTCACCGTAATGAAAAACTCCCTGACCCCATCGACGGTACTGATCATTGGAATAATTTTGGTGATAACGGTATGGTTAATCGTGAGAATATTGAGTTGGCATGGGAAAGAACGCGAGTATGGAACTTGGGACTGCGGTTTTAATGGCCTCAATGCCCGGATGCAATATAGCGCCACCGGTTTCTCCAAACCGTTACGAATCATTTTCCGCGCACTTTACCGTCCCAATCGGGAATTTGAAGTCGAGCCGGGCGTTTCAGTTTATTTTCCTAAATCCGTACATTATGATACGACCACCGAGCCGGTTTTCGAAAAGTACTTATACCTTCCGATCAGCGGCGCTTTAACCGGGTTCGCCAGAAAATTCCGGATGATTGTTCAGACAGGCAGCATTCATCGGTACCTAATTTATATATTGGTGACGATTTTGTTATTATTATTGTATTTCCGTTGTTTCAGTTAAGGAGGAATTGAATGGGTTATTTGATGGCTGGAATCATACAGTTGGCAGTAATTATCGTCCTGGCGCCGTTGGTCAACGGGATTATCAAGAAAATCAAAGCCCTTTCTCAAAAGCGCAAAGGGGCGCCACTGCTTCAACTTTATTATGATCTTTATAAATTAATGAAAAAAGATATGGTGATTTCCGAGACTGCTTCCTGGATTTTTAGGGTGACGCCCTATATTGTGATGAGTTCGGTGTTGCTGGCGGCCTTGTTAATCCCGCTAAGTATTCAACTCCAACCCATCCGTTTTATGGGTGACGTGATATTGGTCGTTTACTTATTGGCCTTGGGCAGATTCTTTATGGCGTTGACGGGTCTCGACACTGCCAGTACTTTTGGTGGAATGGGTAGCAGCAGGGAAATGATGATCTCATCATTGATCGAACCCTCCTTATTGGTGGCAGTATTTACCGTCGGACTGCTGGCCGGTTCCACCTCAGTTTACGACATGATGCAAAACTCAACTTTGACTGGATTGGCTATTTTTCAACCGGTTTATATATTGACTTTTTTGGCATTGTTTATTGTGCTAATCGCGGAGACCGCCAGAATTCCGGTAGATGATCCGGCCACTCATCTGGAATTGACCATGGTCCATGAAGCGATGTTATTGGAGTATTCCGGACGCTATCTGGCATTAATGGAGTTAAGCGCCGCTATTAAACAACTATTGCTCATTACGATCCTGGTGAATCTTTTTATTCCATTGGATGAGTTTTTCCATATTGTTAATCCGATAATGATGCTGGGGGTATCATTACTTGGTTATTTAGTGAAAGTGGTGGCGATTGCGGTTTTAATCGCGATTGTCGAGATTAAAACCGTAAAATTACGCTTGTTTTCGGTGCCGAATTTGGCGGCGCTTTCGTTCATTCTGGCTTTATTAGGATTTTTTCAATATTGGATCATTGGGAGGTAGGGCTTTACGGTGGAGAATTATTTGCAATTTTTATCAATTGCCATCCTTCTTTCCGGGTTTATCTTGGTGGCGAATAAAAGGGTTGACTCATATATTAAGACTTTCCGCCTGCAATCGGTGTTACTGGCTTTAGTCGCCGGGTTGATAGGAGTTGGCAATATCGCCAGGGAAGGTAATTGGGAGATTATGATTGTTTGTCTGATTACGCTAGCGATCAAAGTTTACTATATTCCCCATTTGCTGAAGAAAACGGTCCAAAAAGTTCAATATAAGGTTGAAAAGGATTTCTTTCTGAACATCCCGATTTCGGTCTTAATCTGTTGTGCCTTGGTTATCATAATTTATTTTGTTGTGCCTCATATTGATGATCTGCGCAATGCCAATCTTCAGGTCTATCTAGCCAACGCTATGGCCTTAGTACTTATCGGTCTATTTTTTATGATTAGCCGGAAGAAAGCTATCGGTCAAATTATCGGTTTCCTGGTGATTGAAAATGGATTATTTACAGCAGCGATTCTTTCCACGGAGGGGATGCCGATGATTGTGGAACTGGGAATCTTTTTTGATTTGTTGACAGCAGTGTTGATTATGGGAATACTGGTCTTCCGGATTAACGAGAATTTTGAGTCGATTGATCTGGATAAATTAAGGAATTTGAGAGGATAACGGTATGGAACTTTTGATTTTGATCATTCCGTTGCTGTGGATGTTTTTGTTTTGGGGTAGCACCCGAAAATGGTTACTCCATATGATTAACAGTATCGGAACGCTGCTTTTACTGATCTTGGCCCTGGTGATCACCTGTAAGGTAAATGCCAGCGGCCATATCGGCTATCCTTTTCTGAATCACTTTTTTTATTTGGATGCCTTGAGTGTAATTGTGTTGGATATCATCGCAATCGTCAGTTTTATGGTCAGCGTATTCGCTATCGGTTATCTGAACCGGGAATTAGCCCACCAGGTGATCAATCTTCGCCAGATTCAACTTTTCTATAGTCTGATGTATGCCTTTATTTTTACCATGGTGCTGGTGGTAAGCACTCAGAATCTTGGTCTGATGTGGATTGCCATCGAAGCAACGACCCTAGCCTCTGCTTTTTTGGTGGGATTTTATAATCAGCGGGAAGCCATCGAAGCGGCCTGGAAGTATGTGATTATTTGTTCGGTAGGCATTGCCTTGGCTTTGTTTGGTATTGTATTTCTTTATATCTCGGCGGTAAACATCTTTGAGGGTTCAAAATCCAACTTAAACTGGCTTTTCTTGTTACAAAATGCCAAGCTACTTAATAGCAGTATCGTAAAGATCGCCTTTATCTTTATTATGGTGGGGTTTGGCACTAAGGTCGGTTTGGTGCCGATGCATACCTGGCTCCCGGATGCTCACAGTCAGGCGCCGGCTCCGATTAGCGCCCTGCTGTCCGGAGTATTACTAAATAGCGCATTATACGGACTGATCCGGGTATTAGCCATTGTCAACAAAAATTTGGGCAGCAATCTCTATACCGGACGGTTGTTGGTTACTGCTGGACTGCTCTCCATCGCCACTGCAGCGGTATTTATTTTAACCCAGAAAGATTATAAACGGATGTTGGCTTATTCCAGTATTGAACATATGGGAATTATTACTTTCGGGCTAGGACTCGCCACTCCGATCGCATTGTTCGCAGCGCTTTTCCATATGATCAATCATGCCTTTACCAAGTCGTTGCTCTTTTTAGCCTCCGGAAACGTCTATTTAAAATATAAAACGCGTGAGATTGCCGGTGTCTCAGGGTTGCTCAAGACTCTGCCTATTACCGGAACGGTTTTTTTGTTGGGCCTATTTGCAATCGCAGGCATGCCGCCATTCAGCGTTTTTAGCAGTGAGTTGAACTTGATTATCGCCGCATTTTCAGCAAACCAAATCGCTGGGGCTATTTTGTTTATCTTGTTGATTGCCTCGGTTTGCGCAGGGATTGCAGTGGTAGCCATGAAAATGTTTTTTGGCGAAAACCGTAGTCCGGGAATGAAGCCCGGCGAAGAGAACCGGCTGGGACTTTCGGTATTGATTATATTGTTACTCTTGATTACAGTTAGCGGAATGTTGATACCGGATCAATTGAAGCAGCTTTTAGAGTCGGCATCCGGGATCATCAAGGGGGTTGCTTAAGATGGTAGAAACTACCGCAAATTTTGTTACCGGAAATCCCTATCCCATGGATATATTAAACCGCCAATTCCCCGGCCTGCTTCGTAATTGGCCAATTACGCACGCCAATGAATTATATTGTGAAATAACGAGCGTCACCGAAATTGTGGAAGTCTGCCGTTTTATCGATCAACAATTCAAAGCTCCCTTGGTAACACTCTTTGCCAATGATGAACGCTGTATCGGGGAGGATCATTTTGCGATATATTATGTGTTTAGCCTGCGGGAGATCTCTCAGTTTCTTATAGTTAAAGCGTTTATTTCCGCCCAGGCCGAAGTATTCCCTTCGCTTACACCATACTTGCCGGCTGCCAATCTATATGAGCGGGAGATTCAGGAACTTTATGGTTTGCAGCCGGAGGGACATCCGGATCCCCGCGGTATGATTTTCCATAACAATTGGCCCCAGAACCTTTACCCATTACGGAGAGACTTTAACGGTAAGCACCAGCCAATGATGGCAAAGGGAGAAAGCGATTTTAAGCAGATTCAAGGCAGCGGTGTCTTTGAGATCCCGGTCGGACCAGTGCATGCGGGAATTATCGAACCGGGTCATTTCCGCTTCAGTGTGGCGGGGGAACCGATCATCAACCTGGAAGCCCAACTTTATTATGTACACAAAGGGATTGAAAAACTATGCCAAGGGCAAAGTATCGAGCGCTGTTTTTATATCGCCGAACGGATCTCCGGTGATGAAACCTACTCCAATTCCCTAGCCTATTGTCAAGCCATTGAACGGATGACCGGGATTCAGATCCCTGAGCGGGCCGAGTATTCCCGGGTAGTATTTGCGGAATTGGAACGGCTGGTCAGTCATTTAGGTGACTTGGGCGGCCTTTGTGTCGATGTAGCCTATGGTTTTGCGGCCTATCAGTTTAAAATGTTACGAGTTTGGACCTATCAGTCCATCGAAGAAATGGGTGAAAGCCGCTTTCTGCGAAGTGTTAACCGTCCCGGCGGTCTACGCAAGGATTTCTTAGCCGGGAAAGAGCAAAAGGTACTCTCGCAATTGCAGAAAATCAAAGATGAATTAATGGATACGGTTGATATTATCAAGGCAAATAGCTTTTTCATCGATCGGGTGGAACATACCGGCGTTTTGACAAATCAGATCGCCAGGGATTTGAATGCGGTGGGGCCGGCTGGGCGGGCTTCAGGAGTTAACCATGATGTACGTAAAGACCACCCCTATGCCGCATATGGTAAACTTGATTTTACTATACCGGAACATGCCAATGGCGATGTGAACTGCCGGATGAATGTGAAAATTACGGAGTGCTTTACGGCTATCGATTTAATCAATCAGGCAATTGCCAATATGTCTGGGGGAGCGGTCTTTTCACAATTACCGCCAATCGAGTCCTATCAAGCGGCGCTGGGTTACACCGAATCGCCCCGGGGTGAGAATATTCATTGGATCATGACCGGTCCGGAAAATACCATCTTTCGGTATAAGATCCGGACGCCGTCCTTTTGTAATTGGCCGGCTTTGTGTTATGCAGTGCGAGGAAATATCGTACCGGATTTTCCTCTCATCAATAAGAGTTTTAATCTGTCCTATGCGGGAAACGATTTGTAAGGGCAGAATATAGGAGCTAGTATCCAGAATCCAGTTTCTCCCCGGCTCGGGGAGAGTAGATAGGAGTCTGGTCCAAGATTTAATGAAGGTGATAAAAGATGTTGAATATAATAAAAAAGATCATTCAATACCCCCGCTTGACCGGGGATTATCCTAAAAAGCCGTTTAAAGCTGATTTTATGATTGGCAAACCGCTGATTGATGGAACGCGTTGTAATGGTTGCGGCGAGTGTGTCAAGCGTTGTCCTGCCGGTGCAATTCAGGTGGGTAAATCAACCAATGATATCGGGATAAATATCGATCAATGTATTTTTTGCGCCTTATGTGAAGAGGTTTGTCCGCAGCAGGCGGTGACCATCACCCACGAGTTTGAGTTGGCGGAGCGGGAACGGCAAGATCTACACAAGGGAACTTTAGTTCTTGAAGAACGGAATATTCCCAGTGATGATTTTGAAGTGATCGGGAAAAGAATTGAAGAACGGCTCCGTAAAAAGCTGAGACGCAGTTTGCAGATACGGGAAGTAGACGCCGGATCGTGTAATGGATGTGATACGGAGATTAACGCCTTGACCAATCCCTTAAATGACTTGGAAAGGTTCGGAATCCATTTTGTGGCTTCGCCGCGTCATGCCGATATGCTCTTGGTTACCGGAACCGCCTGCCGCAATATGGAATTGGCACTTATTAAGACGTATAATGCCACTCCCGATCCAAAGCTGGTAGTGGCTGTGGGCGCCTGTGCCTGCAGTGGCGGAATCTTTAGAGAAAGTCACGTTACCCGAAACGGCATCGATAGCATCGTACCGGTGGATATCTATATCCCAGGATGCCCTCCCAGACCTCAGGCGATTATTTACGGGATATTGAAGGCATTGGATAGAGTCTGAAGCGTAGCTTTATTCTTTGTCATCAGGCTTATTTGGTTGGTACTTTTCCCGTAACAATCGCCGTAGTACTTTACCTACCGAACTACGGGGTAATTCTTCCATTACTTCAATTTTGTGAGGAACTTTAAACTTAGAAAGGTGCTCGCTGCAGAAACGGCGTAATTCTTTTTCCGAGGTAGCGGCGACTTCTTTTAAAACAACATAGGCCTCGGGGACTTCGCCCCGTAATGGATGAGGCGCCCCGATGACCGCCGCTTCCTTGACATTGGGATGAGTATATAAAAGGTCCTCGATCTCCCGGGGATAAATTTTTTCCCCACCCATGATGATCATATCTTTTAAACGATCGGTAATAAAAACATAGCCGTCTTCATCAATACTGCCTAAATCACCGGTATGCAGCCAACCGTCTTTTAGGACCATGGCAGTCTCGTGGGGTTGTCCCCAATAGCCTTGCATCACCTGAGGGCCTTTCACCACAATTTCACCCACGATTCCAAATTCAAGAATTTCCTCACCCGTCTCGGGGTTTACAATTTTAACCTCAGTATCGGGTAGCGGTGTCCCAACACTGCCATATTTAACTTGTCCATTAATCGGTGTTACAGCTACCACTGGGGAACATTCCGAAAGGCCGTATCCTTCACGCAACTTACCGCCGGTTAGTTTTTCGAACTTTTGATGGACCGTAGGCGGCAGGGGCGCCGACCCGCATATGCAAGCCTCGATGGAACTCAGATCATACTTTCCGGTATCTCGTAGCGCAATCGCGCCGTACATAGCAGGGACACCCATAAAGATATTCGGTTTGTATTTGTCAATCTGCCGCATCAATTCGTTTAAATCAAACTTTGGCAGGATATATAAAGTTGAACCGCTAAGAATGGCGTGATTCATGGTGGTGCTCATCGCATAAATGTGAAACATGGGGATGACACAGATAAACTTACCTTGGCCATCTTTATAGATATTTTTGAACCAATAACGGAGTTGGGCGGCATTGACTACCAAATTACTATGGGTAAGGGTAGCTCCTTTATAAATACCGGTTGTACCGCCGGTATATTGAAGGTTGGCAATAGAGTCGGGCCTGATGGCAACCAGGGGGTTGCCATCAGGCTTGTTAAACAGGATTTCTTCTAATTTAACAGCATCTAAGGAGAGCGCGTAGTCATGACCCTCAGAAAAGGGTAGACGAATATCAGTGATGATAATTTGAAGACCAGGATGGCTGCTCGCTGCCAACACCGGAACCATATCCAAATGAGTAATTAGGATTTTCATGCCACTGTCTTTAAAAATATATGCCAGTTCGTCACCGTTAAAACTTGGATTGATCGGGACAGAGATCGCTCCGGCCCGCAGTATACCAAAATAAGCAATCACAAATTGAGGAGAATTCGGAAGCTGGATTCCTACTCGCTCACCAGGGCTAATTCCCATACTGATTAACAAATTAGCCATTTTGGAAACCAAACTATCCAATTCTTGATAGGACCATTGGTGATCCATGTAAACTAAAGCTGTCTGGTTGGGAAATTTGTCGGTACTAAGATGTAATACTTCTGAAAGAGTATGGGCGGGATATTCATGATGGTAGGAAATTCCGTCCTCGTATGATTTAAGCCATACCTGTTGCAATTGAATTCTCCTCTCCAATAGTTCGCTTTCAAAAAATATAGAATCAGGCTGTACCTAAAATTAATAAAAATAATCGCGTTAATGATATTATAATAAAACAATTAACAAGTCAATAATAGGGATCAGCCAAAGCAAACTACCGTTACCGCAAAGCGGAACGGTAATCAAATCAGCCGAAGCCAATGTCATATGGGGCACGGGCAGGGGCACGAAGACTTAACCACGAAATCACGAAACCACGAAACCACGAAATAAAACCCTCAAACGCCTTCCCGTTTTCGGGCCCTTTCGTGTAGGTTGATATTTTAAAGCGACTAGATTTTGTCCGCAGGTATTGTAGGAGTCGATTCATTCTTGGTCATCAGGCCTATTTGTATGGTACTTGTCCCGTAACAACCGCCGCAGTACTTTACCTACCGAACTACGGGGTAATTCCTCCACCACTGCGATTTTATGGGGGACTTTAAACTTGGAAAGGTGCTCGCTGCAGAAATGACGCAATTCTTTTTCTGAGGTGGCGGACATTTCCTTTAAAACAACATAGGCTTCGGGAACTTCACCCCGTAATGGATGAGGCGCCCCGATGACCGCCGCTTCTTTGACGGCCGGATGAGTATATAATAGATCTTCAATCTCACGGGGATAAATTTTTTCACCACCCATAATGATCATATCTTTGAGGCGATCGGTAATAAAAACATAGCCGTCTTCATCGATACTGCCGATATCCGCTGTGTGTAACCAACCATCTTTTAATACCAGAGCAGTTTCTTGCGGTTGCCCCCAATAACCCTGCATTACTTGAGGGCCTTTTACCAATATTTCTCCTATGGCGCCGAGTTCGGTCAATTCTTCGCCGGTTTGAGGGTCCACAATTTTTACTTCGGTATCGGGGATTGGCACCCCGGCGCTGCCGTATTTGACTTCTCCGTAAATGGGAGTCAGCGCTACCGCGGGAGAACATTCTGAAAGGCCATAGCCTTCCCGCAGCTTACCGCCGGTTAGTTTTTCAAATTTTTGGTGGACTGCCGCCGGGATCGGGGCTGACCCGCACATGCAGGCCTCAATCGAACTCAAGTCATAGTTCTGGACTGATTCCCGGAGGGCAATGGCGGTATACATGGCTGGAACACCCATAAACAAATTGGGCTTGTATTTATCAATCTGCCGCATCAGTTCATTTAAATCGAATTTGGGAAGCAAATATAAGGTAGAACCGCTAAGGATAGCATGATTCATGGTGGTGCTCATCGCATAAATGTGAAACATGGGAATAACACAAATAAATTTACCGCTGCCGTCTTGGTAGACATTTTTAAACCAATGCCGGAATTGGAAAGCGTTAACCACTAAATTGTGGTGGCTAAGGATAGCCCCTTTATAAACACCGGTGGTACCTCCGGTATACTGCAAGTTGGCAAAAGAATCTTTGGTTAGACTGATCGTAGGGTCGGATTCAGCTTGATCAAACAGGCGTTTTTCTAATTTAACAGCATTTAGTGATAGCGGATAATCATGATCCGCTGATAGAGGTACACGAACATCAGTGATGATGAGTTGCACGTCATGGTTATAATTCTCTTCCAATAGCGGAATCATTTCTAAATGAGTGATTAATATTTTCATGCCACTATCTTTGATGATATAACCCAGCTCGTCACCTTTAAAGCTGGGATTGATCGGAACGGCGATTGCACCGGAGCGCAATATTCCGAAATAAGTAATCACAAATTGAGGTGAATTTGGAAGTTGAAGTCCCACCCGATCTCCGGTTTTTACCCCCATGCTAAGTAGGAGGTTAGCCATTTTGGAGACTAAGATATCTAACTCTTGATAAGTCCACTGACAATCCATGTATACTAAAGCAATTTGATCGGGAAATTTGCCGGTGGTAAGGTGTAATATTTCCGAAAGAGTATGGGCGGGATATTCAAGATAGTGGGAAATTCCGCTCTCATAGGATTTAAACCATACCGGTTGCAATAAAATTCTCCTCTCCAACTCACTTTATTTCCAAAAAATATAAAATTGGGCAAATCATGAGATTAGCGAAAAATAGTCACTTTTAAGAGTTTATAATAAAATATTTGATTAGTCAACCTTATGGAACGATATTCCATTATTGTATATTATTTTATACCAGTAAGGCAGGGTCAGGGTCATAGGTAGGGGTAGGGGTGTCAAAAAAAATGTTATAGAGATAAAGGCCGCGGGTTAAACTAATTTAGCACTTAAAAGGGAGTTTATACCAATTGGCGGCCATCCTCGGGCGGCGCGCGGGGTTTTGGCTAAAACATTTTCGAGGTGACGGTACGTATGGGTATGAAAGTATTGATGTTAAGTTGGGAATTTCCCCCTAAGATTGTGGGCGGCATTGCCCGCCATGTTTATGATCTGGCGTTGGCTTTGGTTAAGCAGAATGTGGAAGTCTCGGTAATTACATGCGGAGTCCAAGGTGCTGCTGATTATGAGACCGTACATGGAGTAAAAGTATATCGGGTGGTGATGAATAATCCGTCAACTCCCGATTTTCTAACTTGGGTACTTCAATTGAACCTAAATATGACAGAAATGGCCAACCGTCTGGCGCTGCTGGGCGCAACTTTTGATATTATTCACGCCCACGACTGGTTGGCTGCATTTGCGGGCAAAAATCTTAAACATGCCTGGCGAATTCCATTGGCATCAACAATTCATGCCACTGAATATGGCCGCAATAACGGACTGCATAATGAATTGCAGCGATATATCAGTAATGTCGAGTGGTGGCTCGGATATGAATCATGGCGAGTCATCTGTTGCAGCTCGTATATGAAAGGGGAGTTGCAGCGGGTTTTCCAAATGCCGGATGACAAAATTCGGATTATTCCCAATGGAGTATATCCGGCTGACTTTGAAAAGACCAGTTTAGAACCGTCAAAAGTTTGCAGTCGCTATTGCGCGACGGATGAGAAGATGATTTTCTATGTGGGCAGGATTGTACGGGAGAAAGGATTAGGAGTTTTACTCGATGCCTACTCCAGAGTGCTGGCGGTTGAACCCAAGGCCAAATTGGTAATTGCCGGAAAAGGGCCTTATCTGGATGATTTGAAACACCGTGCTTATCAATTAGGAATTTACCACCGGGTTTATTTTGCCGGATATGTCGATGACGATACCCGGAATGCTTTGTATAAGGCGGCCACCTTTGCGGTATTCCCCAGTTTATATGAGCCGTTCGGAATTGTTGCCTTAGAGGGGATGGCTGCCGGTACCCCGGTGATCGTTTCCGATGCGGGCGGATTGGGTGAAATTATCCGGCATGGCGAGAATGGGTTAAAGGTTTATTGTGATAATGTAAATTCGCTGGCGGATAATATGATCTGGGCCCTGCAGCACGCGGATCATTGCGGTAAAATGAAAGCCACTGCCTTAAAGGATATTAATCAAACCTATAGTTGGGACAAGATCGCCACCCAAACCAAGCAAGTTTATGAGGAAATTATTGATGAAAATAAGCAGTCCAATTGGCATGCAGTAATGCATGAAGAAGCGGCGCGAGAGATCATCATGTCCAATATGGTTAAAACCATTGAAGCGGAGGAAATGACCAGGTACAGAGATGTTCATTAACCTAATCATTCAAGGGGGATTTCTTATATGAAAGCAGTCATTATGGCCGGGGGTAAAGGGACCAGGCTAAAACCGTTAACCTGTTACAAGCCCAAACCGATGACCCCGATTGTAAACCGGCCGATGATGGAACATATCATCAATTTGCTGAAAAAATATGAATTTACTGAAGTAATGGCGACCTTATTTTATTTACCGCAAGTAATAGAAGCTTATTTCGGGGATGGCCGCAATTTTGGATTGCAGGTGTTGCGATATTTTATTGAAGAGACCCCTTTGGGCACGGCCGGGAGTGTTCGAAACGGAGCGGATTTTTTAAGTGAAACTTTTTTGGTGATCAGCGGTGATGCCCTGACCGATATTGATCTGGCTGCGGCAGTGAAATTTCATAAAGCTAAAGGAGCCACAGCCACCTTAATCCTTACTAAAGTGGACAATCCTTTAGAATACGGGGTGGTGATTACCGATGAAGAGGGCAAAATCCGGCGTTTCTTAGAGAAACCCGGTTGGGGTGAGGTCTTCAGCGATACGGTGAATACCGGTATCTATATTTTGGAACCGAAGATTTTTAGTTTTTTTCAAACCGGTCAGGCATTTGATTTCGCTAAGGACTTATTTCCGTTATTATTGGCGAGTGGTGAGCCGTTATATGGTTATGTGGCGCCTGGTTATTGGTCGGATATCGGTAATCTGGAACAGTACCGTCAAGCGCACTTTGATGTTTTAACCGGAAAAGTCAAAATTAGGCCGGCTGGGCGAGAGATTCGACCGGGGGTTTGGACCGGAGAAGGGGTGGAGATAGCTCCCGGGGCGGTAATCAATGGCCCGGTTTGTTTGGGCGACTATGTCAAAGTGGGGGAGCAGGCAGAGATTGATGAGTTTTCGGTAATCGGAAATTACGGGATTATTCAAACCGGCAGCGAATTGAAACGAAGCATCTTGTGGGATCACTGTTATGTCGGGGCCGACTCGGAGATTAGCGGAGCCATACTTTGTCATAACAGTCATCTTAAGGGGAGAAATACCATCTATGAAGGGGTGGTGTTGGGAGAAACGGTAACCCTGGGGACCCGGGCCGTCGTTAAAAACGGGGTCAAAGTTTGGCCCCACAAAAATATCGATAGCGGATCGGTACTCAATGAAAGCCTGATTTGGGCCCAAAAAGGCTCCCGCAATTTATTCGGTAATGCCGGGATCCGAGGTACTGTAAACCAGGAGATTACACCGGAGCTCGCCGTGAAGTTGGGTAGTGTTTTCGGCGCTTTTCTAAAGCCCGGGGCCAAGATGGTGATGAGTTCCGATAATTTCCGCGCGGCTAGGGTCTTGAAAAGAGCGATGGTGGCAGGCGCCTTAGCATCCGGCGTTCATGTATACGACCTGGGCACGATATCGGCGTCGGTGACCCGCTATGCTATTCCTTCATTAGAAGTCAAGGGCGGGGTCCATTTGAGGATGAGCCCCCAACAGGCGGACGATATTATCATCGAGTTTTTTGACCAGTCCGGGTTGTATCTTGATAAAAATAGCGAGCGGGCTTTGGAAAACGCCTTTTTTTGCGAGGACTATTTACGGGCTGATGCGAATGCCATGGGTGAATTGACTTTTGTGCCTCAACTGGTCCAACCCTATCTAGAAGGTCTGGTCGATGCGGAGATTAGGGAATTAGTAATAAGCCGCCGTTTCAAGATCGTTGCCAGCGTCGAAGGCGGCAGTTTGTCGTTGATGTTACCCAGTCTACTCCAGCAGTTGGGCTGTGAGGTAATTAATGTAGAGACCAAGCCCAGTCCAATGAGGGAGCGACTCCGGCTCCGGACCTTAAAGGAACTGGCGGGAGCCATGAATACGGTGAGCGGTCAAATCAAGGCGAGTGGAGCCGATCTGGGGATGATCGCCGGCAATGACGGTGAAAAACTGATATTATTGGATGAACATGGTGAATTGCTAAGGGATGAAGAACTGACCGCTTTTTTGTCGTTTTTGGTACTTAAATATAAACCGCAGGCTACGATGCCGGTCCAGGTAACGGCGCCTCAATATATTGAAGAATTAGCCAAGCAGTTTCACGGACAAGTTATCCGGACTAAGGCCAACCCCAGGTCGATGATGGAAAAGGTGGCCCAGGAAAGGCTGTTTCCCTCGGCAGATGGTAAAAATCAATATCAACCGGAGTTTGATGCGTTATTTTGCTTTGTTAAAGTAATGGAGTTATTGGCTAGAGAGCAATTGTCACTGGCGGAGGCCAAATTACTGGTACCCAAGGTTGAACGGGGCTATCAGGAGGCGGAGTGCCGCTGGGAAGATAAGGGCCGGATTATGCGCAGTTTGTTTGAGGAAAGTAAGGATCGGCAGGTAGAAATGACGGACGGGTTAAAGGTATTCCACGAACAAGGCTGGGCTTTAGTTTTGCCGGATGCCGATGAACCCATCTTTAAAATATATTCCGAAGCCAATACCAGCGAAGAGGCGGATGCACTAGGCCAACTGTATATGGAAAGGATTCATGAATTGCAGACCCAGTGACGTCTGCCTTATTCTTCCAAGACTTGACACCCGTGGAGTGGTATGTTAAAATAATTCATGCATTCCGAGAACTCGTTCTGAAGAATGTTATTCTAGCGAATGTTATTCTAAAGAATGTTCATTCTAGAGAATGCTTGTTCGGAGGAGTGTCCGAGTGGTTTAAGGAGGCGGTCTTGAAAACCGTTGTACCGCAAGGTACCGTGGGTTCGAATCCCTCCTCCTCCGCCAGATAAAAGCAAGTTAGAAGTTCAAAGAGTGAAGAATGAATTGTTACGGGCGAAATAGACCCGGAATGTATTTGATTTTAAATTTCAAACTTTACATTTCAACCATGGAGAGGTACCCAAGCCGGTTGAAGGGGATGGTTTGCTAAACCATTAGTAGGAGTAATCCTAGCGAGGGTTCGAATCCCTCCCTCTCCGCCAGAATTCAATAGCCGAAAGGCTTTTGATATATAATGCGCCCGTAGCTCAGTTGGATAGAGTATTTGACTACGAATCAAAGGGTCACAAGTTCGAATCTTGTCGGGCGCACCATTTAACAATTCAAGATCACCTTAGGGTGATTTTTTTAAGTTTGAAGGGTGAAGTCGCGCGCATACGCGCGTAGAAGGGTGAAAAAAGGAATAAAGATTTAAAAACAAAGATCACCATCAGGTGGTCCTTTTTATTATGGCGGAAAGCTCAGCGGGGTTTAAGAGAAAAAGTAAGCTATAAATTTGGCTCTGTCTCAGACAATTGTTGAAATGAAATAATTCAGGTCAACCCTCATCTATCTTTCTCCCTCAAACGAATAATCAATTAAAACAGATTATTTCGTTACTTGGAGAAGACTATTTTCCAAGAAGAATTGCTTTATTTGAAAGCAGGATAGAATACCCGGGGTTCCTTCGTAGAAATATTTTCAATTTTTTTGATTATGAGAAGTAAAAAGGAAAATTTTAGAATTAAATAATCCTCAAACCCAATAATAGGTCCGGGAAATCTTTCATCGGAAACTTTTGAGAAAATTGTCAGGATAATATCTACTAAGCAATGTTAGATGCCAATTGATAACTTTTTTATTTTATTCGATTTTTCGAACCGATCCTCTCTCGACAAGGTACGGCTCTAAAGAAAAAAACTTCATACTTGTTTCATTGTTCACAAGTTTAGATATGAGTATTTCAGAACAATGGGAAGCTATACGTTCTTTAGGAAGATGGATGGTAGTTAGAGGAGGTGATGAAAAAAATGATAAGGGATTATCATCATAGCCGATGACGCTAACATCGTCAGGAATTTTAAGACCTAGCCTTAAGGCAGCTTTGTACACTCCATAAGCCATTGAATCACAGAATGAAATAACACCTGTAAATTTGTCTTTAAAGTTAGCACCATGCTGATTAAAGTTATCAAGCATGGCTTTATATCCATTTTCTAAAGAAGGGATACATTGTGTGATCATTTGATCGCTGAACGTTACCTGGGATTCCTTATATGCTTCCTTAACACCTTCAACATACTGGGCGCTGCCGGGGAAATCAATAGGTGCAGTGAGTATAATGTTTTGAGTATGACCGTTTTTCAACATGGTCATCGCGGAAATGTACCCTGACCGCAAATGATTTACATGTACATAGTTTGTCTGTATTGAATTCGAAACATGATCGAGTAGAATCGTTTTATCTAACATATTACTAAGCAGAAATAAATTGTCCGGTTTTAAGCTAACCGGAGAAATGATTACACTGTCCGGCATCTTCGAAAGAACCGTAAGGATATTATTTCTTTCTATGGATTGGTCGAATTGTGAGTCACATAAAAGGGTTGTATATCCGTATGGGGTGAGGTCAATAGCGATTTTTTTTACGATGTTCGCATGGGCGGGATTTTCAAGGTCATTCAGAATAATTCCAATCGACTTTGTATCCTTACTCCGTAGACCCCTGGCGAGTATATTGGGAGAATAGTTGAGTTCTTCTGCTTTTTCCAGTACCCGCTGCTTGGTATCCTTATTTACTAGAGGGTTATCGTTTAAGGCCTTTGATACGGTAGAAAACGAAATACCCAATTCTTTGGCGATTGATTTTATGGTAACATTCTTTTCTTCTTTATTTTTCATAATAATCCCCAAGTGAGACTAATAGTAACATCGATTAGTTGTAATATTAGTTATTTTTATCATAAATATAACTGTGAAAATATAAATTAATGAAAACGTTATTACACTAAATGATAATATATGATATAAAAAACGTTGTCAATATGAACCTGAATTTCAAAAGTAAACCATTGCCAATGCAAATTTGTATAAAATGCCGTTGGACAAGATTCATTTTTCATATACAGAGAAGAACAGATTATTGGTATTCTGAAACGGCATGAACAAGCTGCTAAAGCCAAAGATTTAGTTCGCAAATAAAAATATAACAGTAAACAATTTTGTACCGTTGGAAATCAAAATTTGGTAATATGGGAGGGGGGCCAATGAAGTTAAACCTATTATTACCCCGGAAAACGAAGCAATTAAAGAACGTCTAGCAACTTGCCGCCCGTTGGAGAAGGTTTGGCTACCGACGATTACATATTCGATTGACTCGGGAAGGTAAAAATATTAACCATAAGCGGGTTTATCACTTATACAAACAAGCCGAGCTGTCACTTTGAAAACGTAAGAAAAAATGTCCTAGTGAAAAACGGGATAGACCAGAAGCATGAAGCAATCCAGGAATGTCTAGCTTTGGAGACTACATCTTTGGCTGGAAAACGGGTTACCTTCGTTGGGGTCGGGCCATCACTAATAAACCCAAATTGGTTTTTTTATTTCTTACTATTCTGAGGGTTATGCAAAATCAGAGAGGGGTTCTCGAAAGTTAAACCTTCCTGGATTTCATCATTTAATTTCTATCTTTACTGTTTTCTATGTCATATTCATATTCATAGACGGGGCATATTTGATTATACAGCATTCTGAATAGTTCATGTCTTTTTCTGAACTTTTCATCATCATTAGGATGGTACAGTTTCTTGATAGAAACACACTTTTCAACCGCTTCAGTGTAATCCCTAAAAATTCCTTCTGATACAGCACCTATCATTGCTGCCCCCAAGCAAGCAGCTTCTTCATTTTCTGGAATCGCAACAGTATACCCAGTAATATCTGCCTTTAACTGCGACCAGATCTCAGAACGGGCACCTCCACCTGTAGATATTACAGTTTTGGTATGAATACCGCTTTTTTCGATGCAATCAATATTCTCCTTTAGTAAGTGAGAAACCCCCTCCATAACAGCAAGAGCAAAATCCAGTTTATCGTGCTTAACCTTGATTCCGTAGAACACCCCACTTGCATTCTCATTATAATCCGGCGCATTTACACCGGTAATATATGGTAGGAAAATAATTTCATTCGGAATTGGCTTTTTCTGAAATGCTTTATCAATCTCTCCATAACTTTGATCTGCAATGAAATTCTTTTTAAACCATTCTAGACTAACTCCTCCACTTTCACAGACAGGTAGTAATACATAAGTGTCTTTAAAAGGTCCGTAATGACATGGAACGGATTCTATATCAAAAACCGGTGACTTTATCATTGTCGCAATCGATAGGACCGTACCGGTGGATTCACTTATAATGCCTTCCTTTATATTTCCTGTGCCGATCATACCTGCAAAATGATCAAGAGTCCCAACATTAACGGTGGTCTCAAGATTACAATTGAGCTTCTCAGCTACGGCTTTAGTAATCCGACCTATATTGGTGCATGGCTCAATCAGAGGAGGCAATTGTTCTTCTTTAACACCGCAATAGGAGAGTATGTCGTCCCAGTACTTTTTTCGGGTTATATCAAAGTAATGTGAAAAATTATAGATTGAATATTCACCATATATTTTTCCTGTCAGCCTGAATTGAATAAAATCTTTTAATAACAAATATTTATTAACCTGTGAATAGATCTCTGGTTCATGTCTGCGTAACCAAAGAATTTTTGTAATCGGCCAGGTAGGAATGATTGCAGGTTGACCAGTTGTCCTATAGCACATTTGGCCATTGAATGCATTTTTAAGCTCCTCACACTCTTCCTTAGAACGCATATCAAGCCATGAGATCCCGTTTCGGAGTGACTTACCATTTTTATCGACAACCACTAATGACTCTGCCTGACCGGTAAGAACAATTTGCGTAATATCATAAGGCATACTTATTGAACTACTTAAGCAGCATCGCTGTATAGTTGATAGTAAAGTATCAAAATATTGTTCCGCGTCAAATTCAACCATATCCTCATCCCTTAAGTATTTTACATTTTCCGAATCCATAGAAAGCAGCTTTAGGTTGCTGTTATAAACTGCGACCTTTATGTTGGTGGTTCCAAGATCAATAGAAACAATCGCCACTTAAATCACCCCTCAATTGTTTTAAATACACTTTCGTGTTTCGCGAAATTATTTTTCAAGACGCCGCAAATGTATCAACAATGCAATAATTACAACGTTGTAATTATTTAATCATTATCTGTACATTTTGTCAATACTATTTTGGAGAACGCCATTGTGGAAAGCAAATATTGATGAAGCCTTGCTAAATGCGAAATATTATAAGTGCGTTTAGCGTTAAAAAAGGTACAAATATTTATATATTGATATACCGAAAAAATAGTTGACATTGGCTAATAATCACAATATAATAACGTTGTAATAAAATATATCAAATCGGCAATGGCCGACATCATTTATTATCAATACATAATAAATACCGAGTCGCAGTATTTACAACGTTATAATTATTTATTAAAACCAGATGAAACCAGATGAAAAAAGAAGAGGGTTAAAAAATGATAAGAACTGAGCTTATACACCCTGAAATATTATTTGCACTCGGCAAAGCGGGGCATGGCGCAAAAGTATTGTTAGCTGATGGAGATTATCCGGTTTCTACAACTTTGGGTAAAAACGCTTCTGTTGTACATCTGAATCTATCGCCAGGGGTTGTTGGAACTAATCAAGTATTAAACGCTATTCTTACGATTGTACCTGTCGAAGCTGCAATGGTAATGGATGTTCCAGAGGGTCAGGGACAACCGGAGATATGGGATGAATACAAAAGATGTTTCAATGAAAGTGGGAATAAGATTCATTTGGAAGTTCTTGAACGTTTTAAATTCTACGAAATTGTGGCAACTGACCAGACGGCACTAGTAATACAGACTGGTGAAACCAGAGAATACGCAAACCTATTGCTTACATTGGGTTCGCTGTGGTAAGAGTATAAAATTAATATATAACTTTATTTTAAATAAGGAGGGCTTTTTATATGAAACTATCTTGCACTAGTACGATGATTCCAGGTGGTTCGTTTACAGAGAAGGCGCTGAAACTGGCTGAATGGGGGTATGACGGGATAGCGGTATTTGCTGATTACGCAGAATGGAATAAAAAGCTGCTTGAAGAAGTCCTTTCACTCAAAGAGAACACTGGTGTAACCCCTTGCGAGTTTGTTTTTATGGATCCTGTTTATGGCCATTTAATGGACAAAAATGAAGATATACGTAAAAAAGCCAGGAAAATGTATAAGGATGCTATCACGGTATGCTCTTTAATAGGAGCAATCACTGAGATGGAGTATGAGTATGGGATACAAGATCCTTTGCCTTTATTCAATCCATATGCCCAGATGTCGGTTGAGGAGAAAAAAAGTTTCATGGAAATGTATACTGAGCTGGCAGAAATTGCCGAAGGGACAAAAGCATATGTACTTATTGAGCCAATAAATAGATATGAGAGTCCATACCTTAACAGTTTAAAGGATTGCCAGATTGTAGTTGAAGAGCTTAACATGCCCAATACAGGGTTACTGGCAGATTTTTTCCATATGTCTATTGAGGAACGTGATCTTAGGGCTGCTATTATTGCGGCAGGGTCTTTGATTAAGCATGTTCACCTTGGAGATAACAACAGGTTATTACCAGGATACGGGAATATTGATTGGAAGGGCTGTATAGGAGCACTTAAAAAGGTAGATTTCCAAGGTTATTTAAATCTTGAGTGTGCAATTATCGGAAAGCCAGAAGAGCTTTTAGCGCAGACTGCAACGTTTCTTAGAGAGTTAATAAAGGAGTAGATAAAGATGATAAGAAAACCAAAAGCACTAATTATTCCTTTCAAATTTCGTGAGGGTTATCCTAATGAATTTGTAGATCCGTTAATTGCGCGTGCAATTATGCTTGTAGAACAGAACAATATTGACTATACGGTCACTGAAAACGTTATATTTGATTCTGATGCTGACTTTGTCAGTGAAAAGTACAATCCGAACCAGTATGATTTTACCATATTACTTGTACCTACTTGGTTTGAACCTGTGACCGCAGTGAGAGCTACAACAAACTTCTTTAATATGCCAATCATTGTATGGGGTTTCAGCAATTTTATATACAAGGGCGAGAGGGTGAATCTCGGCTCCTCGGCAGGGGCTGGAGTTATAAAAGGCACTCTTAGGGAGATGGGTGTGAATCACGAATACATTTACTATTCTCCTGGCATGGGCAAAGATGAAGAAATAAAAAATAAGATTTGGAAAGTGGCTAATGTTTCACGAGCTATCTCACTTATGAGTCGTTCCAGAATCATTTCTGTTGGATACCAGTTTGGCGGTATGACTCTTGGGGATATTGATTTAACAAAGATGCGGACCAAATTTGGACCAGATTTAATTGAACTTGATAGTTATACGCTCATTACTAGAATGCAGGCAATCGATAAATCAAGCGAAGAATACAATATTGCAGAAAAAGAGGTAGTAGAGCTGCTGGCTGAACCGATCGGTGCGAAACTTGAAAAGATAACTAGGATGTATGCGGTTCTCAAGCAGTTCGTTAGTGAATACAAAGCGCAGGCAATAACGCTCAAATGTCATTTTGCCCTTAGTCAAGAATTCGGCTTAACAGCTTGTGTACCATTATCGGTAATTGGCAATAAGGTGGTTGCATCATGCGAAGCTGATATTCCTTTAGTTCTCACACAATTAGCCATGCATTATCTATCATGTGGTGAGCTTACAACATATGCAGATACCCATGAGCTGACCGGCGCTCGTGTACTTTGGGGAGCATGTGGTTTTGCTCCGGCAGGAATGTGTATTGACGGGAAAATAATTTGTGAGCTTCCAGCAGCTTCGGCAACGGGCCTTGGAGCTACTTTCAAGGATTATATCACCAATAAAAATTATCTTAAAGCCGGACGTATGACTGCGGCTCGTTTTCTAAAAGAAGTCAATGGCGGTTTTTCGTTACATTGTGTTACCGGTGAAGCGCTTGGTAACATTGGAAAGGTTTCGGAGTTTGGAGCGCCACAATACTCTTTTACTGAGATGAAAATCGATACGGATTTTGATAGATTTGCCCAGAATTTAGGCAGCCATCATTATGCACTTGTTTATGCTGACCTTGCAGATGAGTTGGAACTGTTCTGTAAGTATAAAAGCATAAAAGCCTTTATAGAAAGGTGAGTTACCGATGTATAAGGAATTTAAGCTCAAGGCTCCTTTTTTTGAGGTAGGACCTAAAGTGTATCTTTATGGAGAAAGTGCTGTGGAGCTGGCAAAGTATGCTGATAGCGTATCAGAAAAATATGGGGTTGATATTATTTTTACGGCCCAGTATACAGACATTTATACAATTGCATCACAAGTCAAGAACATTTTTGTGTTTGCACAGCATATGGATGCAATTGAGCCGGGAAGAGGAGTTGGGGCAGTTTTACCAGAGGCCCTAAAAGCTGCGGGAGCGGTAGGTGTAATGCTTAATCATGTTGAAAAGCCACTAACACTGGCTATGATTAACCGTTCAATAAAGCGCGCAGATGAGGTTGGTCTGGCAACGATGGTTTGTGCTGATACGCCGGAGGAAGCGGCGTCAATAGCGCAGCTTGGTCCTAATATTGTTTTGGCTGAGTCACCTTCACTCATTGGTGTTGGGAAAAGGAGTGCAGAAGATGCTGCACAACTAAGAAAAACAAATGAAACAGTCAGATCGATTAACCCCCTTATACGTGTATTGCATGGCGCTGGTATAAAAGATGAAAAGGATGTTTTCAATGTGATCACTGATGGAGCAGATGCTACGGGATCAACTAGCGGAATACTTAAAGCAGAGGATCCTTTTTCCATGCTAGATAGGATGATCGCATCAGTACGTTGCGCGTGGGACGAAAGACATGATGTATTAAATATATAAACAATTAAAAACTAGGAGGAAAAACATGGCGGTTTATCATGAGGCTTTTAAAATTCAGTCGGAATGCAGGCCAACCTTTGATGATGTTACTGAGAGAGTGAAGTCGGCTTTGGAAAAGTCAGGAATTAAAAATGGAATTGTAACAGTATTTTCCCAGCATACTACGTGTAGCGTACTCATTCAGGAGCAATCAGATGATGTAAACTACAGGGGAAATCAGTTCATCTTACAGGATATGGTCAATATATTTGAAAAAATTATTCCTACCTGTCAAACGGAAGGCCAATATCTTCATCCGGGTCCTATGCACATTGAAATTGCTGAACGAGAGCGGTCTGAAAAAGCTTTTTGGAGTCTCAATACAGATGCCCATTTGCGTTCTGTTTTACTAGGGCGTTCTGAGACTATACCGGTTGTGGATGGCGAAATGACACTGGGAGAGTTCGGACGCATATATTTTGCGGATTTTGATCAGGTTCGGGCAAGAGAACGTACAGTAAGAGTTCAAATAGTAGGTGAATGACAGTTTAACTTAATGCAGAAGTAGAGAATGTAAAAGTACTCATAAATTAGAAATTGAAATTTTAAGAGGTGTCTTTAGTGGACAGTATTGATTTTACGAAGTTTTTTTGGTTTTTCAAACCAACGGAATATAGTATTACAGCAGACAAAGTCGTTTTTTCCACTTGTCCAGGTACTGATTTCTGGCAACGGACTTATTATGGCTTTAGGAATGATAATGCGCATTCTTTTGTAACAAAAGTAGAAGATACAGAATTTACATTCGAAGTAAAAGCACACTTTAAGTTACAGAAATTATTTGATCAATGCGGCATTGTTATCTATCAGAATAGTGATAACTGGGTAAAAGCCTCGTTGGAATATGATCGGGAAAATGTATCAAAGCTTGGAAGTGTAGTAACTAACTTAGGTTATTCTGATTGGGCTTCTACAGATGTTGATTCTTCCATTACAGATGTGTACTACCGCTTGAGCAGGCGAGGACAAGACTTTTGCATTGATACTTCTCTTGATGGGGAGGAATACCATTTAATGCGGATATTCCACATGCATAAGCAGCTATCTTTTGTAAATGTGGGCGTTTATGCTTGCAGCCCTAATAGGTCATCTGTTGAAGCTGCTTTTACAAATATGTCATTTTCGAAATGTAAATGGGAGTCTTTTGTAGGCCCAGACGATAAGGGATAATTATGTTTATTTCATATCAATTAATATATGGTTAGACCCCAAAAAAGTTTTCTTGTTAATTTCATTTATATAATAGTCGGCCAATATGAGCACGAAACCCAATATATTTATATCTTATTTCAGGCTTTTTGGGGGATAACCATAGTATTTTAAGAAATCAGGAGGTGGTAGACAAATTTATAATGAGTATACCCTTAGTTGATGATATTTTAAGAAATCGAGGAGATGAGTCAATGAGAAAGCGCGTTATGTTGCTACTGTCTTTGTTGATGTTGGTTGTTTTAATCTTATCTGTAACCAGTTTCGGAAAAGCGAAAGATATAAAGCTTACGGTCTGGATTAACGGTCGTGATAGCTATATAGGGCCTGAAGAACAGAAGTTGCCACAGGACCAATGGTATATTTCACAGTGTTTCAGGAGATTTGAACAGGCTAATCCGGGAGTTAAAATTCAAATGATTGTGCCGCCAGATCAATTTGAAGCGCACCAACAGTTTAAGGCTGCGGGACTTGCCGGGAACGCTCCTGATATTGCGAACCTCTGGACGGGTCAGTTTACTTTTGCTGAGAAAGATGTGATTCGACCTATTGACGATTTAGTGCCAAAAGATGATCTTAATAATATCCAAGGCTGGGATACAGTTAGACTTGGGTTTAACCCTCATGGCAAGATTATGGGTTACCCTTGTGGTGAAGTTCAAATGGCGTTTATGTTGTATAATAAAAAGCTGGTGAAGGCGGCTGGACTTGACTTTGAAGCCAATCCTCCAAGAACTATGAAGGCCTTTGATGAAGCACTTAAACAGATAAAGGAAACAGGAGTAACACCAATTATTACAGATGAAAGCTATCCTACCTTTATCATCTATCAGGGTGTTTATTGGTGGATGCAGCTTACAGGAACAAAGACAATTCTAAAAGAATGCAATGGTGATGCGAAATTCGTAAATGATAAGGGATTGTCGACTATGTTGGCGTACTACAATTCGTTATACAAAAACGGATATATAAACCCAGACGCTTTAACCTCATCAGATTCATGGAACAAGTTTCTTCAAGGCAAAGGGGCGATCACTCCGCAAGTAACAAGTGTTTTGAGCGATGCGGAAAAAGCTTTGGGCAGTGATAATGTGGGGGTTATCTTACCACCCGATATGGATGGAAATATATTATTTAAAAATCGCCAAGTCGGTGGACCTGGACAAAGTTTAGTAGTTTCAAAGGATTGTAAAAATCCTAAAATGGCGGTAAAGCTTCTATCATTTATTAGCTCGAAGTCAGAAGTTATGAAGTTTCAAAAGATACAGGCTAAAGTGCCCCTCCGTAGGGATGTTACGACACGGGAATTAGGTTGGAAAGAAGGAACTGCTATTTTTAAGATTTTTAATTGGAGTAAAAACTATGTTTATTGGTGTGACGATCAGTTATCATCTGATGTTGTTAACATTTTTGACAAAATAGCTCCTCTTACGTTAACAGGAAAATTAACACCGCAGCAACTAGCAAAACAGCTTGACGATCAAGTTAAAGAGGGCAAGAATTAGCACAAATAGCCAGTATTATTTTCCTGCCGGTTATGTTTGCCGGCAGGAAAAATTATCAAATAGGAGAGGTTGAGAAGCATGCCCGCTATAGCTAAAAGGCTGAATTTTGACAAGGGTAAAAGGCGTTTACTTCATTCCTGGCTTTCCATTATACCAGTATTAATCATTTTGTTAGCGATTCGCGCCTACCCAATAGTTGTTGCTTTTAAGATGAGCTTTACAAATTGGGATGGGCTTTTTCAACAGAATTTTATAGGTTTTAGTAATTACATTCATCTTTTTAAGAATATAAATTTTTGGATTGCTTTAAGAAACAGCTTGGTACTGCTGATAAATGTTCCAATACAGTTGATTCTAGGTATTATTATAGCGGTGTTGCTTTATGAGCGGGTTTGTGGTTGGAAGTTTTTCCGTGCAGTGTTTTATGTACCCCAGGTAATTTCAGCTATTATAATCGGTTATCTCTTCAAAGTATTCTTCGGCCTGAGTGGTCCCTTTAATTTAATATTGAGTAAGATCGGTCTTGGACTTTTTTCTAGAGAATGGTTTGCAGATCCGGCAACAGCTTTGGGAGTTATAGTGGTTTGTTTAGTATGGTTTAACTTAGGTTGGCAGACTATTCTTTTCCTTGGTGGTATGGCATCCATATCTCCATCGGTACTTGAAGCCGCTGAAATAGATGGGGCGAACTTCTGGCAACGAACATTCAAGGTTGTTCTTCCAATGCTAACTAATGTGTTGGAATATTCAATTGTGTTGTCTTGCGTTTGGACCTTTACTCAATTGTTTCCTTTCATTTACTCAATGACTAAAGGCGGCCCAGGTTATGATACTTCAACTCTTGACTATTTAATATATGATAAAGCCTTTGTTTATGGTAACAGACTTGGTGAGGCTTGTGCCATTGCAGTCATATTGCTTGTTGTTATTGGTATAATGACGGTAATTGAAATAAAATTTTTAAATAAGTCGAATGATTGGGGTGAATGAGGCATGACGCCGAGATTAGTCCAAAATGCAAAAAAGAATGTTATTTTTGTAGCTATGATCATGATGACTGCTGCTTTCTTATATCCCTTGTTTTTTATGGTTATTAACTCGTTTAAAACAAGGACACAATATTATACAAGCCCTTTTTCTTTGCCAGATTCGCATTTACAGTTAAATAATTACCTCACGATGATAAGTCAATTTAAAATACTAAATCTTTTTTGCAATTCTTTTATCGTGAGTGGAGTGAGTGTTATTTTCCTTCTATTCTTCGGAATATTTGCAAGCTATGCATTTGCAAAGCTACAATTTAGAGGACAAAATTTTGTATACATGGCGGTAATTGTTACCCTGTTTATTCCTGCTCAAGTGACCATGATACCCATGTATGTGATGTTTTCAAAGATAAAACTGGTTAATACATATTGGGGAGTAATTTTTGCTTACCTTGCGGCATATTTGCCTGAAGTAATTATGCTCATGACCTCGAATTTCAAGAGCATACCTAATGAGATGATTGAGGCAGCAGAAATAGATGGGTGCAATTATTTTAATATTGTAAGAAATGTAATCATACCGATGGGGAGACCCGCCATATTTTTGACGATTATTTTTTACTTTATTATGATGTGGAATGACCTTTTTACACCTATGATTTTATTGCAACAAATGGATGTTAGGACAGTTATGGTTGCGCTTGCATCATTGATGTCTAGGTATGATGGCGATCCGACGTTTCAATTTGCAGGACTCATGCTCAGTACAATTCCAGCTTTGCTTATTTACATGATATTCCAAAATAAAATTATAAAAGGTATGTCAGCAGGTGCAATTAAGTAAGGATTTACTTTGAAACTATGACCTGTCCCAGGTTACTCAACTAATATGAAAGCTAGTTCATAGCGGAGATTTTAAGGTATTGCGTATTCCTGGGGCGTCATGTTTTTTCCTAGCAAACGTTGGTTGTAAAAATACCGGACATCTTTTTCGGTCAAATCCAAATTGGTGACCATTGACATGGTCTGCCAGTCTATTTCAAATAGTTTGAGTTGTAATAAGTCTTCATCCGCCGTGTGATACCAGATGATTACGATTCTCCAGGCTTTACTCCGGTTTTTTAATTTTTCGGTCGTCTTTCCGCTTAGATTCAAGAAATGAATGGAAAAATTGCTCACAGGTTTCGCTATTAAAAGGATAAGCTATTTGCGTAAATAGCTCTCCAGTGCTTGGATTAACCGCCCCAAAGTAACCGAGTTTTTGATTGTTTGGCGAAAATAATATCTTTGGTTGAAGACCGACTGGGGCCCACATGCGCGTGATAGTTGAGTGAAGCTTGAAATGGACTTCATCTTCGAACCAAATTTCAACATTCGGATTTTTTACCGCCTCATTAAGTTTTTTTAAAGCCCTACCGATGTGATCACCAATATTGCTGAGCAAACCAACCTTCTAGCCTTGAATGCAGCGATCGAGGCCGCTCGAGCCGGAGATATGGGACTTGGTTTTGCGGTTGTCGCGGAAGAAGTGAACAAACTGGCAGCCCAATCTCAAATGGCCGCTACGACGATTAATAAAATGTTAAAGGAAATCCGGGTGAAAACGGAGGTTTCCACCCAAACCGCCTCCCAGGCACATCAGATTGTTGAAGAACAATTAAAAGCCGTCAAAAAAGCCCAGCAAACATTCAATGAAATTATTCAGGCCATGGATCATGTCGCCCAGCGGATCACTGATGTCAATGAAAATATTAAAATAATTAATATGGTGAAAGAAAATACCATGAACTCCATCATAAATATCAGCGCTATTTCTCAAGAAACGGCCGCTTCGTCCCAGGAGGTTTCCGCATCCATCGAGGAGCAAACCGCCATTGCCGAGCAAGTGAACGGCCTAGCGCATGATTTATTACATATGGCATACTTATGCATCCCCTTTTTACCTTAGCTACACAATTGATTTAATGGAATAGATATTAACAATAGTTAAAACAAATTAAGTTTATCGTATAATTGGCCATAAATAAAATGATTACTATATATGTTGAAATAAATAATCACAAGGTTTTGGACTACAAAAAAAACTAATAAAAACCCTTTGATTTGACTACGAATCAAAGGGTCACAAGTTCGAATCTTGTCGGGCGCACCATTTAAATAACGATCGCCGTAAGGCGGTCTTTTTTATTCGGAAATATTTCGAAGACTATTAACCACAAAACACCTAAAGGACATCAAAAACGGAGAGGGCGTGCTTGCCTAGATTATACCCACCCAACAGTGTGATTTTAAAAATCTATCGCAAAATTTGTTTTATTTATTTCAAAAAATAAAATAAGTACAGTATTGAATAAAATAAGTTTATACATTATAATAATAATCAAACAATATATTGTAGTGAATTAAACAAAATATAAAATATAGGAGCAAAAAATTGTATACCAAGCCCTTCAACAAACAAAAGGGAAATTGTTCAGATGCAGATGAAATTATTAAATGGCTCCGGAAATTCGGGCCTACTTCGCGGACAGATTTAGCCTATGCATTTGATTTTTCTCGGGCCAAGATTACCCCGCTTGTCTCAGATCTAATTCGCCGGGGTATTATTCGAGAGGGCGGAAATATTGATACAAATGAAGGCCGGCCGCCACGTCTCATCCGATTCAAGGAGGATTTCGGCTATGCGATTGGAGTTGACCTTGGCGCTACCAGTGTAGATGTCGGGTTGGCTGATTTCAGCGGACATATCGTTGCTTGCTTTGGAGAACCGCTAGTACTGTGTAGTTCTCCTGAAATCATATTGAAACGAATTTGTGAAATTATCAATGACCTCGTAGAGAAAGAAAAAATCGGCAAAGAATGCATTATTGCAATAGGACTTGGTGTTCCGGGACCGGTTGATTTTTCGACAAAGCTTTTAGTATCTCCCTGCGGTCTGCCGGGGTGGGAAGTGTATCCTATCCAGGAATATATGAAACAACAATTTCCTCAAGCTGAAATATTTATTGATAACGATGCCAATATAATGGCATTTGGGGAGTTAAGGGCCGGAATAGGCAAGGGAGTTGATAACTTTATTTTTTTGAAAGTCGGTACCGGTATAGGCGCCGGAATAGTATGCAATGGTGAGATATATCAGGGAAGCAGCGGCTGTTCGGGAGATGTAGGCCATATTTGTGTAGATAAGGAAGGCCCAGTCTGTGTATGCGGGAATCGTGGCTGCCTTCAATCATTGGCTAGTGGAAAAGCGATTGCCGAAAAAGCGACTCACGGGGCTTTGGAAGGTCAAAGTCCGCTCCTTTCTGAAAGGATATCCTCCAAAGAAAACAAATTAACCGCCGAGGATGTCTCCGTGGCAGCGGCGGCAGGAGATGCTTTTTCCAATAAACTGCTCCAGGAGAGCGGAGAATTAATTGGCGAGACTCTGGCCGGAGTGGTTAATGTTTTGAATCCCAGTCTCCTTTTAATCGGCGGCGGGGTAAGCAATATAGGACATCAGTTTCTTTCTTCCATTCGGCGAGCCATTTTGCGCCGGTCTCATCCGCTTTCAACCCGTGATTTACGGATTGAATATTCTTCATTGGGCATGAAAGCGGGGATTATCGGGGCGGTATCTTTGGCTTTAGAATTATTTCAAATGGAAAGAAGAGATTAGTATGAATGAAGCTAAAAAATTTATTATTTTATCGGTCGATAACCAATGATGGCAAAGACAACCAAGTTAATAACAATAAAGCACATTTCTGCACTAATTAAATCGAAAGGATGGTGAAGGCGGGGCAATAAGTTTGAGTTTTTGAGAGTTATTATTTTTGGCTTTATAGTAAATTCATTTATTATTTTAAGGAGGTGTATTTTATTGAAGAAAGTTCGTTTGGTAGTTTTTTTATTAGTTTTGATATCACTTATCAGTATTGCCGCAACTTCTACCGGGTTTGGCGCCGATAAAGTCACCCTGACGATTGGTTCCTGGCGGGTTGATGATGTCGAATCAATTGGTAAAGTCCTGGCTGCCTTCACACAGAAATATCCGAACATTCAAATTAAGTTTAACCCAACTAATCCGCCCGACTACAATGCCGTGCTGCGTACCCAATTAACCGGTGGTAGCGGACCCGATCTGATGTATCTGCGCTCTTTCAAAATCAGCGCCGACTTGTTTAAGGACGGATTTATAGCGCCGCTTACCGATATGACAGCTTTAAAACAAAATTATACTGAAGGTAACTTGAGCCCTTGGACCAATGACAAGGGAGTGATTTACGGTTTGCCTTTTATGGCCGTCTCTCACGGTATCTATTATAACAGCAATCTTTTTAAAAAGTATAAAATCAATGTTCCCACCACTTGGCAACAGTTGATCATTGCGGCTAAAAAATTAAAAGCGGCCGGTATTATCCCGTTTGCTAACGGTTCCAAGGAGCAATGGGATATGAACGAGATAGTTTTCATGAATTTACTTCCCGATTTTATCGGCGGTCGATCCTCCCGATTGGAATATGAAACCGGTAAAGTGCCCTTCAATGATGCCAAAATGGTCGCCGCATTCCAGGCGATCAAGGACATTGCGCCCTACCTCCCGGCCGGGCAAGAAGGCGTCTCTTATTATGATGCCCAACAACTATTCCTACTTGGGAAAGCGGCTATGTTTTTCGGCGGTTCCTGGGATGTCGCCATATTTGAGAAGGCCGCTCCGGATTTTGAATGGGGCGTTTTCGCCACCCCGGCTTCCGTAGGCCGCAAGACCGTCGTCTGCTTCCATCCTGACTGCGGCATCGGTATCAATAAGACTTCTAAATTTCAAAAAGAGGCCCGCCTTTTTCTGGAATGGCTGACCACCAAACAAGCAGCTCAAATCCTGGCTGATGAAATCCCCGGTTTCTATCCGCTGTCCAAGACCGGAGCAGCCCTAAAGATCAAAAGCGCTCATGCCAGCCAATTTTTGGCGATCAGCAACGGCAAGGAAACTGACTTACGTTTTGACTGGCCGGTGCTTATGGATGCTCCCCAAGGTAAAACGGACGGTTATAACTTAACCCAAAATGCCGCGCTCGCGGTAGCGAAAGGGGCGATGACCCCCAAGCAGGCCGCCGATTTTGTCCAAGACGGGCTGGAGCAGTGGTATGCACCGACGCAACATTTTAAAAAATAGTTGGAAGTTCTAATTGATCCCTAAAAATCGGCCTGGCATAAAAGTATAGAATGAATTTTTTGCCAGGCCCTTTATACTAAGTTGTGTTCAAGGGTGTTAAACAAATAAACTCAGCTATAAATTTTGACTTGATTATTATTTTCAGACGATTTGGCATTTAAAGGAGTTAATCATGAAGCAAAAAGTTTCAGTGAACACTCTAGGAGCTCTCCCCACTAAAATGAAAAGAAAAAGAGACTGTTGGTTTCTTTATACAATACCTGCTCTTATCATTTATATCTGGTTTATGGCTTTTCCGTTATTCAATTCAATGCGGTTAAGCCTATATACCGGTTCAGGCTTTGTTCCAAGTCATTTTGTCGGCTTGAAAAATTATGTTGATTTATTTACCAACCCTTTCTTCCGGGATCGTCTGGTCGGCGCAATCATCCATACCGGTATCCTCTTTGCAATCTGTATGGGAATCCAGAACACTTTGGGACTGGCGTTTGCCAACATTCTTTCCGGATCTTTAAAAGGCAGTTCCATATACCGTACGATTATCTTTTTGCCGGCGACATTATCTATATTGGTAACCGGATTTTTATGGCGATTGATTTTAAACCCAAATTGGGGCGCTGTCAACCAGGTGTTGGCAATGTTGGGGATGACCCGTTTTTCTAATTATCCGTGGCTTGGCGATCCGAAGGTAGCCATGATAATCGTCGGACTGGTGACGGCCTGGCAGTGGGTGGGGATACCTACCATGATTTTTTTGGCTGGGTTTCAGGGAATACCGGAGGATTTGTACGAGGCGGCCAATATCGACGGGGCATCGCGACGACAGGTTTTCTGGAAAATTAAGGCGCCTTTATTGATTCCCGTGGTTGGTTTGGTCTCGATATTAACATTTGTCGGCAACTTTAACTCTTTTGATAATGTATTCGCGCTTGAAAACCCCAACGGAGCACCGGATTACTCCACCGATATCATGGGAACGCTTTTTTACCGGATCGGGATCGCCGGGCAAAATCCAATCGGTGAGCCTAATATGGGAGTCGGAGCCAGTATCGCTACGGTTATTTTCTTTATCTTATTAACCGGCGTTACTTTCTGGATGATTTCCCAAAACCGCAACAATAAAAAATTTGAATAAATTGGAGTCATTGCAATGAAAGAAAGAAAGGTTATTATTTGCCATTACTTAATTCTGTCCATTTGGGCACTCATCGCCCTGTTTCCAGTGTGGACGATGCTGGTGAACTCCTTCAAAAAACAACTGGATATTTTTAAAAATCCGTTTGTATTTCCGATTTCGCCCAATTTTGATGCCTATCTTTATGTATTCAGGGAAAGCAATTTTTTACTTTATTGTTGGAATACCCTACTGATTACAGTTGTATCGATTGTCTGTGTTCTTTTCATCGGTTCCCTGGCAGCTTATGCTTTGGTCAACTGGAAGGGACTCGGCTCCAAATTTATCTATTTGCTGTTTTTAGCAGGAATAATGATCCCAATCCGTTTGGGTACTATCAATATTTTCCAAATTATCCGTTCAATGAATCTCATGGGATCGGTTTATGGCTTAATCCCGGTTTATATCGCTTGGGGGCTCCCGATGGCGGTTTTTATCCTTACCACATTTATTCAAGACTTACCCGGTGAACTAATGGAATCGGCATCGCTCGACGGAGCTTCTAAATTAAGGATTTATTCGGCCATCACCATTCCGCTAATCAGGCCGGCGCTGGGGACTGTCGCCATCTTCAACCTTATTAACATCTGGAATGATATTTGGTTTCCATTAATCTTCAATTTAAAAGAGGATCAAAGGACGCTTTTACTGGGGGTAACTTACTTTTTCGGAACTTACCAGACTGATTGGAGCAAGGTCTTAGTTGTGCTTACTCTGGCTACATTGCCTGTACTACTGCTTTATATGATTATGTCAAAACAGTTTATTAAAGGCTTGACGGCAGGATCGGTTAAGGGCTGACAGTTAAACAATTGCAGGCTTATGAGGCATTACAAGCTCTACAGCTTTTAATATGGCTGGAGGTACATTATGGCTGCAAACAGTTTCCCAATCAACTCTAAAATCACCCCGGAACTTGATCCGGAATTTCGTCCGGCTATATTGGAACATCAGTCATACTTAACTGCCGTCCGGAGGTCGGGAAATTCTGTTCCTGTAAGGATCGCTTTGGAAAGAAACGATCATCAAATTTCAACAGTTGAAATACCGGTATTTAAGAATGACCGGGAAATGTTAAACGGCGGTTTTTTTTATGTTGAACGGTTCGTGAAAACATTGCTATGGCAAAAAGGAGGCTGGAAATTTACTTTCGGCGGTCCACCGAGTATCGGCCAATATTTCAAGTACGTGTATGCTCCCGGAGGATTACGGGAATTTGACGCTCAATTTATGGGCCGGTTATACAAACGGCCATTTTCAATCGATATAACTGAGCTTGAGAAGGTCCCTAAATCGCAGGAGACCTCACAATCGATCGGCCGGCATTTAAATGGCTGCGGGATTGCTTTGGATCTTGGAAGCAGTGATTGCAGAGTCTCCGCTGTTGTTAACGGTAAAGGATTTATAACCGGTTGGTTGAATGAGTTGGCCTTCATGCCGGTGGATTATAATACCGGCGCTCCGGTTGATGAATGGTCCGGTGATTATGGCTGTGGAGTCAAGTATTTTTCCCAAGACGCCGTGCTTAGACTGGCGGCTAAGGCCGGCATCACTTTCAATCGATCAATGTCGCCGGTCGAGAAATTAAAAATGGTTCAAAATTTATTAGCCACTGACGATTCCCGGTCCCGCAAAATTTTTGAGACCATTGGGGTTTATCTGGGTTATTCGCTTGCCTATTACGCAATGTTATATAAGGCCAAACGCGTTTTAATTTTTGGAAATGTAACCTCCGGGGAAGGCGGTGCAATTATCCTGGCAATGACTGATAAAGTCCTGGCAACCGAATTCCCCGATATACACAGACGATTGGATTTGCACCTCCCCGGCGAGTCCGGTCGCAGACTAGGACAAGCTGTCGTTGTCGCCAGCCTCCCGGAATTACATGCTTAACTATCATATACAATAAATTTAACCCCGTTGATCGCCAACGGCTATATCGATATCAACGATTTGATCTACTTTCTTAAATGGAGGATATGAATGTTATCGAAATATTATTCGGGATTATACCAATTAGTCAGTAAAATTCCAGTGGTATCCACTCATGAACACCATTTGCCAGATCCGTTTCAAAAGCAATTAACCCTTGATTTACTTTTTGCGAATTCCTATATCACATCCATTGCCCAATCAAAAAAGTGCCTAAATGGGATTCGGGATTATAATCCAACGGCTCGGGAACGCCCTTTTTCTTGTCGTATTCCCATGGATGAAAAAGATAGGCGGATGGACTTTTTAACCCAAATTCGTTATAACAGCTATTTCGTTTGGCTGGAAAAGGCGGTACAAACGATTTATGGTTTTGATGATTCGATAACTCCCGGGAATTGGGATGAAATTTCCCAAGAGATTTCCAAAAAGCATAAAAAAGATGGAGCGGATCTTGAAATATTAAGGGGGATTGGAAATTATCAGCGCGCCATCCTTGATCCTTATTGGGATTATGGCAGTGATATCGGCCATCCCGAACTATTCTCGGTTGCCATGCGCACCGATATGTTTATTACCTCATTTCATCCCGAAATTGTAGACCATGATGGCAATAGCCCTTTCAAACAATTTCCGGATGCGCCGACCGATAATTTCGGCGACTATCTTCACTATCTAAAAGACCTTTTTATTAAATGGCGTAATCATGGGGGAGTAGCCCTTAAATCGGCATCCGCTTATGATCGGTCGCTCCAATACGATTTCCCAGATAAGAATCGGGCTTATCAAACATTTTTCAAACATCCTTCGCAAGTCACGGAAGCGGAACATAAGAATTACGGTGATTTTATGTTTCACTGGTTCTGTGAGTTATGCAAAGAACTGGAGGTTCCCTTCCAGATTCATACGGGCCTGGGAAAATTACAAGGGTCAAATCCATTGTTTCTTGAACCGGTAATCATTAAGTATCCGGAACTACGGTTTGTTTTACTGCATTGCGGATATCCCTGGTGTTCCGAGGCTGCAGGTTTGGCCCATAACCATAACAATGTTTTGCTGGATATGACCTGGGTTCCAATCATCAGTACTTCAGCGGCAAAAAAAGCGTTTTCAGAGTTTTTGGATGTTGCGCATTCGTCGGATCGAATTGCCTGGGGCAGTGACGCCTGGACTTCCGAGGAAGCATATGGGGCTCTCCTTGCCTGGAGGCAAGTTGTTTCACAGGTTTTAGCGGATAAGGTAGACGAAGGATATATCTGCCTGAAAGATGCTGAATCCCTTGCATCGAAACTTCTATATCAGAATGCTATATCTACATATGGCCTGTAAAGAATTAACCAGAGCAATCAATAATTTTGAATTTGTGAAATTCAAGGTTTTAACCCCTGGCTAATTCCTACCGACTGGGCCGGATTATGGCTGGACGCTAACAAGTGAACCCGTGATTATGCTTCAGTTCTTGGTGATGAACTTGGAGCTAGACTCCGGGTTCTTTTATTTCGTTGTTTTTCAAGGTGCTGTTTTGGTCACGAAAACCGAATGTTTTTGAAATTAAATTCGTCTTTTGATTTCAAAAGCAAAATTTATTCAGGAAACCCTAATGTATTAGTTGGTCAATGGAACATACCATAAGCAGAGTGTCCTGGTGGCGTTTTAAGATAATAATTTCGGCTTAGTTAATATGTAATCCGATTTCGAATCTTAAGCAGGAAATCACAAGGGTATTCGCGAAGAATCAAAATAAATTTGATAGTAGACGATTCATTTGAATGAACATTTTGAGGTGAAAGTTATGAAACAACTGATGACCGGAAATGAGGCCATGGCCCGGGGCGTTTACGAATCCGGGGTCAAGCTGGGCAGCGCGTATCCCGGGACTCCCAGTACCGAGGTTTTTGAAAACTTGGTCCAGTATAAAGACTCCCTGTATTGTGAATGGGCGCCCAATGAAAAGGTGGCTACCGAGGTAGCCTATGGCGCTTCGATTGCCGGGGTCCGTTCCGTTTGCGCGATGAAACATGTCGGTCTCAATGTGGCCGCCGATCCCATCTTTACAGCCACTTATCAGGGCGTTGGCCGGGGCTTTGTGATCATCACCGCCGATGATCCCGACATGCACTCCTCCCAAAATGAGCAGGATAACCGTTATTATGCCAGATTCGCGAAGATGGCTCTGATCGAGCCCTCCGACAGCCAAGAGTGCAAGGACTTTCTAAAAGAAGCCTATAGTGTTTCGGAAAAGTTTGATATTCCGGTACTTTTTCGGGTTACTACCCGGGTCTGTCACTCAAAGAGTATCGTAGAGCTGGGGGAAAGGGAAGAAGTAACCACCCCTGAGTACCAGCGTAATGTGCGTAAGTTTGTGTGCACGCCTGCCAACGCCAAGCTCAATCACCCCATTTTGGAGCAAAAGCTGAAGGATTTGGCGATTTATGCAAACCAAAGCCCGCTGAATAAAGTGGAAATGAAGGGCAGCAAAATTGGAGTGATTACTGCCTCGATTGCTTATCAATATGCCAAGGAAGTATTCCCGGAAGACACATCCTTTTTAAAGTTGGGTTTTACGTACCCCATGCCGATGGATCTGATCCGCGACTTTGCCGGCAAAGTTGAAAAACTTTACGTGGTTGAAGAGCTGGAACCATTTATGGAGGAACAGATTAAGGCAGCGGGGATTGAGTGCACCGGCAAAGAAGTGATTCCCAATGTCTGTGAGCTTAATCCGGAAGTCATCGCCAAGGGGGTTTTCGGCATCTGCCCGGAAATCACCAAAGTAGAAGCGCAGGTTGTGCCGCGTCCGCCGGCATTATGCCCCGGTTGTCCCCATCGCGGATTCTTTTATACTTTGTCGAAAGGCCGTGACTTTGTCATTACCGGCGATATCGGTTGTTATACCTTGGGTTCAGCTCCGCCGCTCTCCGCTATGGACTCGGTAGTCTGCATGGGCGGCGGTTTCTCGGTAGGCATGGGTCTGGCCAAGGTTTTTGAAATAACCAAGCAGACCGCGAAAAAGGTTTTCGGCGTAGTCGGCGACTCGACCTTTTTCCACAGCGGCATGACCGGAGCCGCCGAAATTATCTACAATCGCGGGAAAATGATTCCCTGTATCTTAGACAACAGCATCACCGGCATGACCGGACATCAGGATAACCCGGGCAGCGGCGCCAACCTGATGGGTGAGCCGGCCCCGCTTATCAGAATCGAAAAGGTCCTGGAGGCCTATGGCTATGAGAAGATCATCATCGTTGATCCTCAGGACTTGGCAGCGATGGAGAAGGCAGTCCAAGACGCTTTGGCAAGTGAGGTACCGGCTGCTATCATTGCCCGCCGGCCCTGCTTGCTCATTAAAAAAATCAAGCATGATATCGGCAAGTGCCTGGTTAACCCGGAGCAGTGCCGCGGTTGTAAGAAATGTCTGAAGGTAGGATGTCCCGCCATGTGTGTAAAGGATGGCAAAGCCACCATCGATCAGACCCTTTGCGTTGGCTGTAAGGTGTGCGCTCAGGTTTGTCCGTTTGGCGCAATTGAAAGAGGTGAACAATAATGGATACGGTAAAAAGTATTCTTTTAGTTGGCGTCGGCGGCCAAGGGACCATTTTAGTCAGCAAGATTTTAACCCAAGGTTTGATTCAGGCCGGATACGATGTCAAGATGAGTGAAATTCACGGCATGGCTCAGCGCGGCGGTAGTGTCTCCACCCAGGTCCGCTATGGCGATAAAGTATATTCACCCATTATCGGGCGGGGCGCCGCCGATATTTTGGTTGCCTTTGAAAAAATGGAGGCGGTCCGTTACGCAGAATTTTTAAAGCCTAGCGGCATCGCGGTCATCAATGATTATGCAATTGCTCCCATGCCGGTGGCTGCCGGAATGGCGGTTTATCCGGAGGGCTCTATCGAGGCAATGGCAAAAGCCTTTAAAACCATTTTCTTTAATGCGGCCGAAATAGCGCAGAAAATCGGCAATCCCAAAACGATGAACATTGTCCTTTTCGGGGCGATGGTCAAGGCTTTCGACATGAGCGGCATTGACTGGGAACCAGTGTTTCGCACCCAACTACCGGAAAAGTTGCTGGAGGTTAACCTTAAGGCCTTTCGGGCCGGTATGGAAGTATAATGAAACGGATATTTAAAATGGAGGACCCGGAATGGATTATGCCAAAGAATCATTAAAGTTGCATGGAGAATGGCAAGGCAAGATCGAAGTTGTCAGCAAAGTCCCGGTCGCAAACAAACAGGATTTGTCGCTGGCTTACACTCCGGGGGTTGCAGAGCCTTGCCTCGCGATTCAGAAAGATGTCAATCTTTCTTACAAGTATACCCGCCGCTGGAATCTAGTAGCCGTTGTTACGGACGGCACCGCAGTGCTCGGACTGGGGGATATCGGTCCCGAAGCCGGGATGCCGGTTATGGAAGGCAAATGCGTATTGTTTAAGACCTTTGGCGATGTGGATGCCTTTCCGCTGTGCATCCGGTCCAAGGAAGTCGATACCATTGTCAACACGGTGAAGATGCTGGCCGGCAGCTTTGGAGGAGTCAACCTGGAGGATATCTCGGCTCCCCGATGCTTCGAAATCGAGCGCAGGTTAAAAGAGGAATGCGATATCCCGATTTTCCACGATGATCAACATGGCACGGCAGTTGTTACGCTGGCGGCGATGTTAAATGCGCTCAAACTGACCGGGAAAAAGATCGAAAACATAGAAGTAGTCGTCAATGGTTCCGGGGCCGCCGGGATCGCCGTCACCAGATTGTTAATGGCCATGGGACTCAAGAAGGTCATTCTTTGCGATACCAAAGGCGCTATTTATGAGGACAGGGATAATTTAAACGCCGCCAAAGCGGAAATGGCAAAGCTCTCCAATCTACATAAGAAAAAAGGATCGCTAAAAGAGGTTTTGGTAGGGGCCGATGTATTCATCGGGGTTTCCGCCCCTAAAATGGTAACCCCGGAAATGGTGCAGACGATGGCGAAAGATCCGATTGTTTTTGCCATGGCCAATCCGGTGCCGGAGATTATGCCCGATGAGGCGATTAAAGCCGGCGCTAAAGTTGTAGGTACCGGCCGTTCCGATTTTGCCAACCAGATCAATAATGTGCTGGCCTTTCCCGGTATCTTCCGGGGTGCTTTGGATGTAAGGGCTAGTGACATCAATGATCAGATGAAGATTGCGGCTGCTGAAGCAATCGCTTCCCTGGTCGGTGATGCGGAGTTAAAAGCGGATTATGTAATTCCGGCTCCCTTTGATGTACGGGTAAGCAAGGCGGTTGCGGCAGCCGTCGCCAAAGCGGCGCGGCAATCCGGAGTTGCCAGAATATAGGGCGAGGACCGATAGGATCAACCATTATAAAAAACAGAATAGGACTAATGATTTAAAAGAGTTTTAAATCCCGATTTCGTATAATTCGCAGCTTATATCAGCATTCACAAAAAATCAACCACCATCAAAGGTGGTTTTTTTATTCCGGTAAACTCCATTGACAAACAATTGGTACCATACTATAATACCAATATGAGCATACTTAAAATATTTCAAAAGGGTTGGAATTATTCACAGGATGGACCGGGTAACCGTCTTGTTTATCATTTGCAAGGATGTAATATGCGTTGTCCCTGGTGCTCCAATCCCGAAGGTCTGTCAAAAGACGGTACTTTGATGGTTGACGAGGGGAAGCTGGTTGATGCCGTATGCCCCAACGGAGCCATTCAAAATCAAAAAATAGACCGTAGCATATGCCTATCATGCCATAGCCGGGAATGCATCACTAAAAACAAGAATCTAGGCATCCGCTTTCCTTGCCAGAGGTATAGTGTCAAATCCCTGATCGCCGAAGTGCAACGGGCAGGCTCTCTTTTTTACGACGGGGGAGGGGTTACGCTGACGGGCGGTGAGGCGACCATGCAATTTGAGGCTGTAAAAGAGTTATTGTCTGCTTTAAAAGCTTCAAATATCAATACTGCACTTGAAACCAACGGAACCCACCCCAGGCTGCCTGAGCTGTTTCCGTTGCTTGATACCTTGATCATGGATATGAAGCATTATGAACCCGGTATTCATCAACAAGTCATAGGGATCGGCAATAGCGTGATTATCGGGAATATTAAGAAAGCGGCTGTGGAGCATGCCGACACTTGGCTGCGAATTCCCCTGATTCCCGGGTTCAATGATTCGGATGATGATGCCCATCAATTTGCTAATTTTTTCAAACAGCTTTCCTACGAAAAAGTTTCCATTGAAGTGCTTGCCTATCATGAGTTTGGCAAAGTGAAATGGAACCAATGCGGAATGGAATACCCTTTTAAAAATGGATGTTTGTCAAATGGAAGGCGTAAAGAATATACCGATATTTTGAAGAAATATGAATTAAATTTGATTCATACATAAACTAGGGGGGCGGTACGCCATGAAGTGGCAAAATGTATACACGAATGAAGAATTGCAACATAATGTGGAATTATTACTGGAAGAACAAAGAAAACAAAAACGTTTGGACGGCTGGTTTTTGATCAAAGAAATCCAGGCGCATTACGAAAAGGAATTTATTACCTTCGATCCGGAGTTAAAAGCAGCACAACTGCTTAAAAAAGTAGTCGCCGAATTACCATTAAACATAAGCGAGTATGCGGTATTTGCCGGAACCCAAAATGATGCTTTTTCACCTTCGTATGCCTTGATTAATCCCGCATTTAAAGTGGAGTCTTTTTCAGGCTATTGCGATCCGACTGCAATATTTGACGATGTTGTTCCCAATGAGGAAATCTCCCCTTCACGGATTAATAAAATTCGCACTTACACGAATAACACGGGCTATGTACAAGAATTGAACAAAGTATATGATAAGTTTCGTCTGGAAACCTCGGAAGCAGCCTTTTTTGTCGAACAAGTCACCGGACATTTAATTCCTGATTTTCAACCGGCGTTAGTCGAGGGAGTAGAGAGCCTGCTTCAGAAAATTAAGACTAAATTAAAAACCGCAAGTAAAGATAAAGCCCCTAAATATGAGGCCTTTAGCATAGCACTGGAATCAGCCTTGATTTTGGCCGAGCGCTATGCGACCCTCGCCGCCGGATTGGCGGAAAAAGAGCCAGAACCCAGAAAAACCGAATTACAACTGATTGCGGAGACTCTCCGTAAAGTTCCGCACTCGGGGGCGACCAACCTTTTTGAAGCCATCCAGTCTTTTATCATCTTGTGGCAGGTTATGTGTATCGAACAATCCCCTAACCCCTATGCGTTTTCGGTAGGAAACGCCGACCGGATATTTGAACCGTTCCGGGCCATGGAAAATTGTGAACGTAGTAAGGCGGCTTCACTTTTCAAACATTTATTGGTATTTTACAATGTTGGCGAACGGAGCTGGGCGATATCCCAGGACCTGATTATTGGCGGGCGTTCCAATGACGGCGCCGATCTCACCAATGAGACTTCTTATGCGCTGTTGGATGCTTATTATGAAACTAATTTTCCCCAACCGATTTTGTCGGTAAAGCTTCACCGGAATACGCCCAGCCGGTTATTTGAAGAATTGGGAAGATTTTTCTTTACGCCGGGTTGCCTTACTCCTTCCTTTTTTAATGATGATTCCTTGTTTCCGATTTTGAAAAAGAACGGCGTCGCCGAAGAGGACTTGGAGAATTATGCGGTAGCCGGGTGCCAGGAACCGTTGATCATGGGCAAGGATAATGGAAATACCACCAATAGTTGGCTTAATCTTGCCAAAATACTGGAGTTAACATTAAATAACGGCTGTTCCGCATTGACGGGTAAAAAAATCGGATTATCATACGCCGAGTTGGGACTGAAGGATGATGCCCCGTTAAGCGTTTTAAAAGGGGTACGGGAAGCTTTTGAAAAACAAGTAGGGTACTTTGTCGATAAAATGGTTGATGCGGCGAATGGATGTTCAAGGGTGATCTCATTGTTACCGATACCATTTCTGTCATCGTTTATGGGTGGGATTGAGACAGGAGTCGATACCAGAGATATCCATGCTCAGGGTACCAAGTACAATGGAAGCGGTTGTCTGATCCATGGACTTTCGGTGGTGACGGATTCTTTTATCGCTATCGATAGCTTGATTAAAGAACGGCCGGAAGATGCCGGACGGTTGTTAAACAACCTGCGGAATGATTTTAAAGATGATGAAACGTTATATCAATATTTGCGGGCTTGCGAAAAATACGGCAATAATATTCCGGAGGTTGACCAAACAGCAGCCCAAATTGCCACCCAAGTTTCCCGGCTGATCACTGCAAAGAAAAATTACCTGGGCAATTCATTTCGCCCCGATTGGAGCAGCCCTTCGACACATCTTTTGTATGGATACTGGGTTGGCGCTACCCCAGACGGCAGGAAATCAAGAGAAATGCTTGGTTATGGAGTGGATCCCTTATATGGAGAAGCGAGTTCCGGCATTGGGTTTCGTATCTTATCCCTGAAAAACTTGCCCTTTGAATTGATGAACGGCGGCTATGCTTCGCATTTCGGCATTGATCCGAAGTATTTTCCGGAAGAAACCATGGCTGAAAAAGGATCGGCCTTTCAAAAGCGAATTATCAATCCGCTCTTTTTCGGTTCCGATCAGGACCACTCAATCAGTCCGTTTTATTTATATGTTAATGTGACTACTCCTGAAATGCTCCGAAAAGTATTGGCAAATCCTAAAAAATACGCTCCCAGCGGCATTTATATTGTAAGAATCCATGGCACTTTTGTGAATTTCTTAGACTTGTCACCGGCCATCCAAAATGATATTATTTTGCGGTTGGATCTACAATCAACCGAAATGTGAGGCTATCAAAACAATGCCGGAAAAAGAAGTCACCGATAATCACCTTTATCTAAAGCTCCGGATGGATCTGTGCCGGAAAATTTTTGACGGCACTTATCAAGACGGTGAATTGTTCCCCCCGGAACGGGAGTTGGCATCGCAGTTTGGAGTAAGCAGGGTGACCATCCGCAAGACTCTCGAATTGTTGGAAAAGGAAGCATATATCTCCCGGATACAGGGAAGTGGTACTCGGGTTGCCTTGCGGACTACCGGCTATCCCGGCGGGATGGATATCCTGGCATTGGTGGCTCCGGCTCAGAATAGTTTTTTTGCTTCATTTATCGACTCCTTTGAGTTGTTTGCCGAAAGCAGTGCTTCGTTGGTTCTTTTTAAACAGGCCCGCAGTTCCGGGCGGTTGAAAATTGCGGATTATTTATTCCGGTTGTTTCAAAAGAATATTCGAGACGTTATTTTGTGGTTGCCGGGTGAGATGATTGAGGACAAGTATCTTCAGCGTCTGCGCGGAATGGGTATGAATATTGTCTTTTTCGATGTGGTAACGGTTACTCCGTTTGCAGATTGTGTGAGCGTTGACAACTGTCATGCCATTCAATCATTATATAAGTTTGTTACATCGAAGGGACATCATAATATGCTTTATTTAGGCTGGGATAATCATACCCTCTCAAGCGTCCGGGAACGGGAAAAGGCATTTCAGGACATTGCCGCGGTAGGGCAACGGATTCACCGGCTTGCCTGGGACCAAAAAGGAATGATTTTCCAAACTCTGTCGGGGCTTATTTGTGAATTGGAAAAGCGACGGGAAATGCCCAGCTGTTTTATATGTGGTGACGGAGAAATCGGGATTGGCTTGCAAAAAATACTGGCCGAAAAATCCCTCTCTGATCATTTGGCCGTTTGTGTCGATGATTTACCGGAGGCGCGGGAATTGCGACTTACAGTTTATGCACAGCCTCTGGAGAAACTGGCGCGACAAGTCTATGAATGTCTTTGCACTCAAAACCGGGAATCTGCCATCTGGCGCGCTTCAAATTATTATGTCAAAGGGGAATTGATTATCCGTTAATGCCAAATTGCAGCCGTTCGTATTTATTTAGAATGCAAATTTAAGTTAAATTTGTGGGATTGGATATCGGAACGACTACCATTGGCGGAGTGGTGTTTGATCCGGATGAACAGTCAATTATCTGTTCCATCGTTAAAAAAAACAACGCCGCCATCCATTCGGAAAACAGTTGGGAGCAAATGCAGGATCCTCGGATTATTCTGGGGATTGTCAGTGAGATTCTGAATAGCTTTTGCGCGAAGTATCCGGATATTGAAGGAATCGGTGTGACCGGTCAAATGCACGGCATCGTTTATGTCGACAAATTCGGCAATGCCGTAAGCCCTTTGTATACCTGGCAGGATGGCCGAGGTAACCTGTCCTATAAAGACAACCAAACTTATGCCGAGTATCTGGCCGCAGAGACAGGATATTCGCTCGCGACCGGGTTTGGGCTGGTGACTCATTTTTATCAATCGGTCCATCAATTGGTTCCGGCGGAAGCTTGTGCCCTATGTACCATCCATGATTATGTGGTGATGAAGCTTGCGGA